>Ga0315290_10000005_pt1 | contig 124941 bp, 96 predicted proteins | sample YL17G12_0_MG_FD_203627 | JGI IMG/M metagenome (GOLD analysis project Ga0315290, IMG submission 203627) | Sediment microbial communities from Yellowstone Lake, YNP, Wyoming, USA - YL17G12_0 | ecosystem: Environmental > Aquatic > Freshwater > Lake > Sediment | place: USA: Wyoming | collected... | reverse complement strand
TGTTCGTGGACGATGGCCTCGAGGGCCTCGATGCGCTGGCCGTTTTCCTGCCAGTTGGCGGCCCAGGCCAGGGGCCCCAGCTTGCGCACCTCCTCGACCATTTGGGTAATGGCCTCGGCCAACTGCTGCCCTTCCGCCGCCGACGCCCAGACCAGGCGGAACCGCTCCGGCTCGATGCCCATCAGCGGGAGGCAGTACTTGAGCATCGTGTGGCGACGGATGGTCTTGTAGTTCTGCTCGATGTAGTGGCAGTCTCCGGGGTGGCAGCCGGCGATCATGACGCCGTCGGCGCCGAGGGCGAATGCCTTGAGCAGGAAGGTCGGGTCGACGCGCCCGCTGCACATCACGCGGATCATGCGGACGTTGGGGGCATAGTGGATCCGCGCCGTGCCGGCCAGATCCGAGGCGGTGTAGCTGCACCAGTTGCACAGGAATGCAACGATGCGCGGCTCGAACGGCTTGTCCGAGGCCGGGGATGCGTTTTCATCAGACATAGGCCAGTAACCCTTCGATTTCCTCATGGATCTGTCGATCGGAAAACAGGTGCTGCTGGGCGGCGCCCGACGGGCAGGCGGCCACGCAGGTACCGCAGCCTTTGCAGAGGGCTTGGTCGATCACGGCGATCTTTCGTTCCTCATCGCGGACGATCGCAATGTAGGGGCACAGGAGGATGCAGGTCTTGCACCCGGAGCACGTCTTTTCGTCGATCCAGGCGGTGTTCGGCTCGAGCTCGATCTGTCCGGCGTCGATCAGGGCGAGGGCCTTGGCGGCGGCGGCATCGGCCTGGGCCACCGTGTCGGGGATGTCCTTGGCGCCCTGGCAGGCCCCGGCCAGGAAAACCCCGTCGTTGGCGGTGCTCACCGGTGCGAGCTTGGGGTGTTTTTCCAGGAAGAAGCCCTCGGAGGAGCAGGAGATGCCGAAGGCCCGGCGCAGGTCGCCGGCATCGGGCTGGGGCTCCAGGGCCACGGCGAGGATGACCATGTCCACGGGGATCTGGCGGACCTGGCCGAGGAGCGTGTCGTCGACCTGCATGAGCAGGCCGCCGTCGGCGGCGGTGCCGTCCGTGCCGGGGGTGGCCGGGGTGACGTCGGCCACCTTGCCGCGGACGAAGCGGACGTCCTCGTTCTGCACCCGGTTGTAGAACTCCTCGAAACCCTTGCCCGGCGTGCGGATGTCGATGTAGCAGTTGGTCACCTCGGCGCCGGTCTTCTCCCGCACGAGGTGGGCGAGCTTCAGGGCGTACATGCAGCAGACGCGGGAGCAGTAGGCGTGGTAGTTGCGGTCGCGGCTGCCGACGCAGTGGACGATTCCCACACGCTTAGGGGTGGAGCCGTCGCGCAGCACCAGCTTCCCGGACGTCGGTCCGCCGGCGTTCAGCAGCCGCTCCACCTCGAGGCTCGTGTAGACGTTGGGGTATTTCTTGTAGCCGTAGTAGGGGATCTGGGAGGGATCGAACGCCTTGAATCCGCTGGCCACGATAATCGCCCCGACCTCGTACTCCTCGACGGAGTCCACCTGGTCGAAGCGAAATGCGTTGCGCTCGCCGCAGGCCTCGACGCAGCCCTGATTGCACTTGCCCCGGGCGATCTGGAGGCAGGCTTCGGGATCGACCACGGGGACCGGCGGCACGGCCTGGGGGAACGGCACCCAGACCGGCTTGCGCGTGCCCAGCCCCTGGTCGAACGGGTTGGGAAACTTCGCCTTGGTGAACACGCAGGCGTCGATGCACATCATGCAGCCCACGCAGAGGCTCTCGTCGATGTAGCGCGGCTTGCGGCGGACCTTGACCCGGTAGCTCCCCACCGACCCCTCGACCGACTCCACCGTGGAATACGTCAGGAGCTTGATGTTGGGGTGAAGCTTGACTGCCGTCATCTTCGGAGTGAGGATGCAGGCGGCGCAGTCGAGCGTGGGGAAGGTCTTGTCGAACATGGCCATGTGTCCGCCGATGCTCGGCTCGCGCTCGACGAGGATGACCTCCTTGCCCGCGTCGGCCAGGGTCAACGCGGCCTGGATCCCGGCGATGCCGCCGCCGACGACGAGGGCCCGGGGCGTGATGGGCACGAACTGGCGCTGGAGGGCCTCGTGGCCGGCCACGCGGCGGATCGCCGCGGCCAGGTGCGCCTTGGCCTTCTCGAACGCCAGCTCGCGGTCGTCGGTCACCCAGGCCACCTGCTCGCGGATGTTGGCCATCTGCACCAGGAACCGGTTCAAGCCGGCGTCTTCGGCCGCGCGGCGGAAGGTGCCCTCGTGCAGGTTGGGCGAGCAGGCGGCGACGACGATCCGGTTCAGTCCGAATTCGCGGATGTCGCGCTTGACCAGCTCCTGCCCGGGATCGGAGCACATGTACTTGTAGTGCCGCACGAGGGCCACGCCGGGCAGGCCCTCGCCGAAGCGGGCCAGGGCCTCGACGTCGATCACTCCGGCGATGTTGGTGCCGCAGTGGCAGATGTAAACGCCGATTCGAACGCTCTCATCCCGTGCAATCATGGCGTATCCCCAGCATGGACAGGGGCGCCGGCCGGCGCGCCCGTAGCTTCCAAAACGAGTTCTCCCAGGTCGACCACGCGGAGCCGTCCTTCCGCTCCGACGGTCTTGACGGCGTCCTGGAACATGACGAGGTCCTTCGGGCAGGCGACGACCAGGCACTGGACGCCCTCCAGCGCCAGCGCCTCGCGCACGCGGCCTTCGGCCGGTCGCACTTCGCCGGGCCGGTCCTTCATCCAGATCCGCCCCCCGCCCGCCCCGCAGCAGGAGCCGTTGGCCCGGTTACGAGGCATTTCGACGAGCGTGACCCCCAGCGCAGCCAGCACGCGGCGCGGGGCCTCGTACACCCCGTTGTACCGGCCGAGGTAGCAGGGGTCGTGATACGTGGCGGTATAGGGCAACCGGTTGGCCACCGAGAGCTTGCCCTCCCGAATCAACCGGTCGAGAAGCTCCGTGTAGTGGAGGACCTTCTTGGCCGGCCCCGGCAACGCACTCGCCCCGTTACCCGAATGCCCGTTGCCCCCGTGGCCGTTCCCCGAATGGCCGTTCTCGCCGTATTCGTTCTTCAGCGTGTTGTACGTATGGGGGTCGGTCGTGACGATCGCCTGGAACCTGGCGTTGTCCAGCTCCTTGGCGTTCTTCTCGCGGAGCATGCCGAAGAGTCCCTCTTCGCCGACGCGGCGCACGTCGTTGCCGGAGTTCTGCTCTTTCTCGAACAGCAGTCCGACGTCGAGGCCGGCCCGGTGGAACACCCTAGCCACGGCCCGGGTCACTTCCTGGGCCCGCTGGTCGTAGGAAGCGTAGTCGCCGACAAACCAAAGGTACTCCACCTGCTCCTTGCGGCCGTCCTTGAGCTTGAACTCCAGCGGCTTGGTCCACTCGGCCCGCTTGCGTGCCGACTGCCCGAAGGAATTGCCGTAGCGCTGGAAGTGCATCAGGGCGTCCTGGAGTCCCTCTTCGACCTTGCCTTGATCGACGAGGTGGCGCCGGAGATCGACGATCAGCCTGGGCTGCTGGATGTACACGGGGCAGACCTCCTCGCACGCCCGGCAGGTGGCGCACGACCACAGCTCCTCGGGCGTCAGCGCGCCGCCGTCGGCGTGGCCGTTGGCGTGGAGGCTTGGGGTCTGTCCGTTCGCCTTGGCCGGGGTCCGCAGCAGCCGGCTGCCCAGCGCGAGCACCAGGTTGCGCGGCGAAAGGGGCTCGCAGCCGGGGCAGACCTCCTTGCACCTGCCGCACCACGTGCAGGAGTCGATCTGCATCAGTTGCCGCCAGGTGAGGTCCTTCAGGGTCGCCACGCCCGATTCCGCCACCACCGGCAGGCGTCCCGCCGGCACCGCCTGGCGGAACAGAAGATTGATCGGCGAGGAGATCAGGTGGAAGGCCTTGGTGAACGGGATCGAGAGCATGAAGCCGAAGGCCACCAGGGCATGGGCCCACCAGGTGAGCTGGTGCAGCACCCGGATGGCACCGGAGGAGAGCGGGGTGAGCGCCGTTGCCAGGGCGTAGCCGACCGGGGCCCAGGGCGCCGCGGGGAAGACCCGGCCCTCGGTGGCGATGCGCCGCAGCTCGGCCTCGCGACGCGCCTCGCCCACGTGGAACCGCTCCGCGAAGCCCAGGTCGCGCAGGAACTGCACCTTATCGTCGACGCTCTGGGCCGCGGCGGTCCGGAGGCTCGACTCCCACTGGAACCCCTCGGCCAGCCGGAGCCCTTCGGCCACGAACCCGGTCACGGCAATCAGGGCCAACGTGGCCAGGAAGGGGAATGCGTCCCACCGGCTGACGCGGACGTCGGGCGGGACCAGGCGCGGCGGGCGCATCACGTACCGGCGGTACGCCGCCAGACCCACCCCTGCGATCAGGACGACGCCGAACACGTCGAGCACCAGTTCGAACAGCTTATAGAACCCGCCGCGGAGGATCTGGAAGTCGAACGGCAGATTGGTGAAGTCCTGGTCCACGGTGGCCAGGGCGGTGCCTACCAACAGGACCGCCATGCCCCAGAAGATCGCCAGGTGCATGACCAGGGCGAAGCGGTCTACGCCGAGCCGCGATTGGAACAGGGCGGTCCTGACCCACTCGACGAGCCGTTTCAGGTCGAGAATGCCCTTGAGCCGCTGGAGGACCGTCTCCGTGCCGGGCTCCGCCCGGCCCAGGCGCCATTTCCTCACCCGCCACACCACTCCGGCCGCCACGCCGATCAACACCACCGGGATCATCAGGTAGAAGAGGATTTCCGCCCAATGCGGGACGTTCCACATGATCGGCCGCGAGAATCCCATCCGGCTATCGCCCTTTCTTCGCCTGGATCGCTTCGACCAGGGCGGGCAGGAGGTCGAGCACGTCCACTTCAGCCCCGTAGTGGGCGACGTCGAAGATCGGCGCCTTGGGGTCGGTGTTGACGGCCACGATCAGGCCGGAGCCCTTCATGCCCTCCTGGTGCTCCGGGGCGCCGCTGATTCCGAGGGCGAGGTAGAGCTTGGGCTTGACGGTCATGCCCGACTTGCCCACCTGGCGCGTGGCGGGGAGCCAGCCCTGATCGACCACGGGGCGGGAGGCACAGACCGCCCCGCCCAGGGCCCCGGCAAGCTCCTCGGCCAGCTCGACGTTGTCCTTCTGCTGGATGCCGCGGCCCACGCCGACCAGGACGTCCTGCTGGGTAATGTCGACGTCGCCCGCCTCGGGCAGCAGGAGTTCGTCGAACACGATCGCGCCGGCTTGCAGCGGTGCGGAAGGAGAGAACTTCTCGACCTGAGCCTTCCCGGCCTCCGCCGCCGGGCGAAACGCGCCGGGCAGGACCATCAGCACGGCCGGGGCACCGGGCACCGTCACGTCGGCCAGCATCTTCCCGCCGCAGATCGACGCGGTCACCTTCAGCGCCGCCCCCTCGACCCGCGCCGCCGTGCAGTTGAGCACCATGGGCAGCTTGGCGGCCGCGGCCAGCGCCGGGGCGACGTCCCAGCCGATCGACGTGCCGCCCACCAGCACTGCCCGCGGCTTCTCCCTGGCCACCACTTCCTGAAGCACCGTGAGGTAGGGCTGCGGGCTGTAGGCCGCCAGCAGCGGATCGTCGACCAGCAGGATCCGATCGGCGGCGGACAGCGCCGGCACGTGTTGGGCGCCGGAGTCGCCGAGGACCAGGGCCACGACCTGCCCGCCTGCGCCTCCGGCCAGACCCCGCGCAGCCCCGAGCAGCTCCTGGGTGATGTCGGCCACGGCACCGCGGAAGACCTCGGCCAGCACGATGACGTCTTGGGCGCTCATTTCAGCAGTCCTTTCTCGGCGAGGATCTCGGCGATGCGTGCGGCGATTTCCTGTTCGGAGCCCGCGAGCATCTCGGCTCGCTGGCCGGCAGCCGGCGCATAGAGGCGCTCGACGGCGACGAGCGACGGGCCCGACGGGACCGCAATCGCCGGCTCCTCGAACTGCGTCGACTTCGCGGCGGCACGGATGCGGCTGACCGGCACGTAGCGCGGCGGCTGCTCGGCCCCGAGGATGCCCAGGACCGCCGGGAGCTTTACCTTCAAGCGGCTCATCACGGCCCCGGGGAATTCCTTGCACGCCAGCACGGAGCCCGGCTCCGGAGCGGCCTTGACGCCGCGGATCACCCCGACGTAGGGCAGGCCCAGGCTCGACGCCAGAAGAGGCGCCATGGCGCCTTCCAGCTCGTCGTGGGCCTGCACGCCTGCCAGCACCAGGTCGGCCTGGAGCGGCTTGATGGCCTCGGCGTAGATGGCGGCCGCGGCCTGCGGGGCTGGCGGGGCGTCGCCATCGAAGGGGATCTTCACGACCTGGTCCGCCCCCTTGGCCGCCGCCGCGTACAGCGTGTTGTCTACGTCCCCAAACCCCAGGGCCACGGCGACGACGCATCCGCCTCCGGCCTCTTTCAACAGCAGGGCCTGCTCCAAGGCATGGTCGTCCGACTCGTTGACGATCAGCGCCGCCCCGTCGAAATTCAGCCCGGTCCCCGAATCGGCAACCTCCAACGGCTCGATCAGGTCGAGGACCTGGCGCACGACGACTGCAATCTTCATGGCGATTCCTTCTCCCCCAGGTCCATCGACGTTGCCAGCAGCTCGAGTATGTCGCGGACCGCCAGGCGCCCTTCCAGGCCGGTCACCTTGGCGGAATCCTCGAAGCGCGAGAGCTCGAAGGGGCAGGAAACGGCCAGGATCTCGGCCCCGGTCTCGGCGGCCATGCGCACCCGGTCGTCGGAGAGCCGGCGCCCCCCGTGGGCCGTGATGTGCGCGTCCAGCCACATCCCCCCGCCGCCGCCGCCGCAGCACAGGGCGTTGTCGCGGTTGCGGTCCATCTCGACCAGCTTCACGCCCGGGATCCTCTCCAAGAGGGCCCGGGGCGCGTCGTAAACCCCGTAGCGCCGGCCCACGCAGCAGTTGTCGTGATAGGTAATCGTCGCCTCCACGGGCTTCACCAGGAACCGCCCGAGCTCCTCAAGCCGCTCTGCCAGGAACGTGGTGTAGTGCTGGACCGGGTACTTCACCCCATGGGCCGGATAGAAGTGCTCCAGCACCCGGTAGGCGTGGGGGTCGAGCGTGATGATCGTGTTGAAGTCCTGTTTCTTCAGGAGTTCCGCGTTCTCCTCCACCAGCGTCTCGAACAGGCCTTCCTCGCCGAACATCCGATCGCACTCGCCAACCGCCTTCTCCTTGGCCCCGAGCACGCCCCAGGTGAGCCCCAGTTGGGTGAGGATCCGGGCGAACGCCCGGGTCACCGCCTGGTTGCGCGGGTAGTACGACGGATAACACCCCACCAGCCACAGCACTTGGACCGGACGCGGCTCCTTGCCCAGGTCCAGCACGCGGACTTCCAGGTCCTTGGCCCAGTCCAACCGCTGCCGCGGGGACTTGCCCAGCGTGTTGCCGTACTTGAACACGTTCTGCAAGGTCTCCTGGAGCTCCTTGGGCGGCTGGAAGCCCTGCTGCATCGCCCGATCGCGCAGGGCCGGCCACAAGGCGTCGGTCAACTCGATCTCCCGCGGGCAGCGGAGCGAGCAAAGGTAGCAGCCCACGCACATCCACAAGGACGGGCTGGCCAAGACCCGGTCCAGTCGGCCCGAGGCCGCCTCGAGGATCAGCTTTCGCGGCGGGAACTCCATGCTCGGCCCGATCGGACAGCTCGCCGCACACATCCCGCACTGCATGCACCCCAAGGCCGGCTGCCCTTCGGCCGTGGCGGCCAGCTCGGCGAGGAACCCCTGGCCCTTCGACGCTTCTTGGACGATCATCGATCTGCTCTCCGCCGGTTGTGCCCCGGTATCGGGCGCGGATGGACCTCACACCGTAGCGGACTCGTAAAGCAATCGACGTGCCAAGGGTGCACCGGGCGCGATACATGAATCGCAAGCCCGCACAGAGACTACACTTCGGCATTCCCGGCCTCGACCAGCCGGCGGGCCAGCCCAGAGACAAGCCACGGAAATCCGCGGCTAACTCACGGATTTCCGCGGGCCAGCACCCGAGAGCGGCGGGAGTAGGCCACCCGTCAAGCCACGAAAGGCCGTGGGCCAATCTCTACCCCCCCACCTCCATGTTGCCAGGCCGCCGCAAATGGGGTACGATAAGGACTGCCGGCGGTCGCATCTTTACCAGGATGGCCAACCCCCCTGCTTTGGCCCCTCTTTCCGACACCGTGGCGGCCAGAAACGCTTTTGGCCTTCCCGAGCCAGCCAAGATGGACAAGCTGACATCCCAAACCGAGCCTCCTCCCCGGCGCAGACGCCGCTGGTTCCAATACGGCCTGCGGAGTCTGCTGCTCCTGATGCTGCTGGTCAGCCTCGGGATGAGTTGGGGGGCCGTCAGGATGCAAAGGGCTCGAAAGCAGAGGGCGGCAGTTGAGGAGATCAAGAAGTCAGGCGGCTACGTCAGGTACGATTATGAGGTCCGGCAATCCGGCAATCCGCTCCGCAGTGCCAGTCCGCCTGCGCCAGCGTGGGCGAGGAGTCTGTTGGGAGAGGATTTCTTCGCAACGGTTGTTGGCGTGGACTTTTATTCGGTGGACCCCGATGCCGGCGTCACCGATGCAGACTTGGTGCATTTGAAGCGACTGACGCAGCTCCAGGAGTTGCAGCTTGGCAGCACGCAGCTCACGGATGCCGGCCTGGAACATCTGAAGGAACTGAGGCAACTCGAGAAGCTGAACCTGGGCTACGCGCGCGTGACCGATGCCGGCCTGGAGCATCTGAAGGGACTGAAGCGACTCCGCGAGTTGGGCCTCGTCCAGACGCGGGTGACCGACGCTGGCTTGGAGCACCTGAAGGGGCTAACGCAACTCCAGACGTTGCTCATTGCCTCCACGGAGGTCACGGATGCTGGCTTGGAGCGGCTTGAAGGACTGACGGAACTTCAGGAGTTGTACCTCGAACGCACGCGGGTGACCGACGCTGGCCTGGAGCACCTGAAGGGGCTAACGCAACTCCAGACGTTGCACCTCGAGGGCACGCGCGTCACCGACGAGGGAGTGGAGGGGCTTCAGCACATGCTGCCGCGGTGCCAGATCCATCGATGATGGCCCCTCCAACTCACCCCCTTTCAGAGCGTGCCCCCCGGCGGCTTAGCCGGCCGTTGGAGCGCCCAACGGACGGCGTTCTCCAACAGGCGATTGAACGCTTCGAGCTCGAAGTCGCCCTGATGCCCGAGCGTCGTGTAAAACACCCGGCCGCCCTGGTAGGTGTTCGTCCAGGCGACCGGCTCGTCCGGGTCTTCCTTCGACCATCGGCCCCACAGAAGCGGCGTGACCGACTGGGCCAGCGGGCGCTGCCGGTAGATCCACGACGGGCTGTGGAACTGCTCGGGCACGCCGCGGAGGATCGGGTGGTCCTTGGCCTCCGGCACGATCCACACGTCGCAGCCCGTCTGGCGCGACTTCGGGTTGTACCCCTGGTAGTTGCAGCCCAGGACCTCTTGGTCAAAGCGGTCCCAGACCACGCAGCCGAGCGGCACCGCTCCTTGCACCTGGAACGCCGCCCCGCTGACCCGCAGGGCCACCAGCGGCCTGCCCGACCGGAGGTAACGCTCCAGGTGGTCCATCTGCGGCACGGGCAGGGCCCGGCGCCGGCTGCACAGGACCACCAGCTCGGCGTCGTCGACGGCCTCCAGCCCGGGCACGTCGTCGCGCCCCTTAAGCTCCGGACCGGTGGCGTTGAGGAAGGTCGAGCGGAAGTCCTTGTCGAGGTACTTCTTGGCGAAGCGGGGCAGGGTCTGGTGGCTGTCGTACTCCGACTCCGCGGTGACGAAAACCACGTGCGGCCGCTTGTCGCCGGCGTGCGGATCGAGCCCGGCGGCGACGATCAACTGCCGGCTCTCGACCGTCGGGCAGACGTCCTGCTCGATGTGGCGCTGGACCATGGCCGAGCCGGCGGCGGGGGTGAAGTTGCGGTCCGGCTTGCCGTCGGTGCCGATCCCGTTGGCGGTGATCGCCTCGGCCAGGTCGCCCACCAGCACCGTGCGCAGTCCGTGCCCTTTCATGTTCCGGATGCCCGCGCTGCGTTTCTGCACGCAGATGTTCGTGGCCACGCCCATGTAGAGCAGGGTGTCGGTGCCCCGCTCCGCACAGAGGCTCAGCAGCTCGCGCCCGTTGTTGCCGTCGCCGATCAGGTCCCCAGGCTCGATCGCCAGCCCGGGATGCTGCCGGGTCCAAGCCCCGCCCCGCTTGCACGGCCGATCCGGCCCGCACTCGCACTGGTCCACCGGCCCCGGCGGCCAGGGCGGATCGAAGGGCACCTTGGCCGGCTCCGGGTGCTGCCGGATGGCGACCATGGCCTTGCGCTGCGGGGCGTCGGCGTAGAACGCCAGGGTGTCGGACGGCACGAACACCACCTGCATGCCCAGCTTGCGTGCCGCGGCCAGGGAGCGGTTCATCCTTGGCACGAGGTTCCCCACCCGGGCCGTGTAGGTCGTGCACCAGTGCCGCTCCCACATGTCGATCACCACCACGGCCGTCTTCGCCGGCTCCAACACAATCTTCTCCCGCCGCGCCAGACCGGCCTGGTCCCGGGTCTGGACGATCAGGGGAATCGCCGCCGGAACCTCCGGTTTGGCGGCCGTGGGAAGGATGGCAAGCAGAAGGAGGGTCAGGGAAGATGTCATGGTCGTCAACCTTGGAGGGAACGTGTTGACCGGAACGCGTTCGGGAATCTCGCGACGCTTTCCCAGAGTGGGAACGTCCTACAGGATCCTATCGCGCCCCGAGGCGGTTCTCAAGGCTAGCCCCGGCGGCTACCAGGCGGCCACCGCGGAAGCACAACCGAAGTTGTCGGACTCGAAAGAGCACGACCAAGCTCTCGGCCCTTCCGTGGTCCTAGACCGGGGGCACAAGGTGGATCGCCGCTGCTCTCTAGGTGACGTCCTGGAAGCGCTCAAGAACTCGATCCGCTTGCGCCTTCGGCAGGATTTGCCTCAGGTGCTGTTCAAGCTGATCGCGCCTCCCGAGTTCCATATAGAGGCAACTGAGATCCAGGAACTCGTTAGTAAAGCCCCCGCGCGGACCCGAGACGGTCTGCACGAGCGCGCTCTTGAGGGCCGCGCCCAACTCCTCCTCTTGACCGGCAAGCTTGAGCAGCCGAACGTACAGGAGCGGATCTTGCGACTGAAGCTTCGCAGGACGGAAATCCTTGAGGTCCGCGAGCCGCTTGGCACTTGCAGCGTCACCGGTCGCTATCAAGAGCCTTGCCCACGCTGCCTGGAACGCTGCACTACCGCCATGCTGTTGGCTGAACGTCTCCACCAGGGAAGTCGCAGTCCGAACCTCCTCCAGCCTGGTCAGTCGGTCGATTGCCCCGACCACCGCGCCCTCGTCGGCCGAACTGTTCGCAACGAGTCTCTGAAGCAATTCGACGCTCTTGTTCCGCGTGTAGGGATGTGCCGCATAGGCGTCGGCAAGTTGGAGGCCGATCTCGACGTTATCCCCACCTGCATGGTCCCAGACCGCTTCAACGAAATCCAGGGGAGCATCGTCCCGCTCACGGCTCGCTAGCTCTTGCCGAAACTTGAAGTGCTCCCGTACAACTTCCCAGAGCACAGGATTGCTGGCGTCCCGTGCCAACTCCCAGTACCGCGCCGCGGTGTTTAGCATAACCTTCGACGCAGCATTCCGGAGCCGGTAGAACTTCAGCAGCGCGAGATAAGACTCGGGATGTGGCGAGTAGATGGCCAGGGCCTCGAGCTCTTGCTGTACCCGGCTGGGGTTCTCCACCATATCCCTCTGGGCAGACACAATGAGCTTCCCTAGACGTGGTTCGACAAGCTCCTTTGGAATGATGCGGGAGAAGAGCCGAAGATAGTCTCGCAGCAACGGCGATTGCTCAACGGTCCGATCCCCTCCGACGCGGAGTGATTCCTTATACTGGAGGTCTTCCTCCGAGTGAAGCACCAAGACCTCCGGGAAACTGAGAGTTGCCTCAGCGCAATCTCCCTCCTTGCACAAGAAGTCCCTGATGGCGCCAACGGAGTCGACTTCAACGGAACGCGGTCGGGTTCTGCCGAGGGGAAGCCGAGATAGAACGGGCACAACGTCAACCGGTCCCTGGCCGGGAAGTCGCGCGGCCTGCTTGATGCTGCGAAGCACGGCGCGCGCTCCTTCGAGATTCTCCTCATTGTTGCCAAGCAGGCATACCACTTGATCGGGCAGCACGCAGGTAGCCACACCGCCGATTTCCGTGATCCCGGTTCGTGCGTCGATGAACAGGAGGTCGGGCGCGAACTCGGCCTTGATCCGCTCCTTCAACTCGAGGAAGAAGGGAATCCCGAAAGCGTCTTCGGAATAGAAAAGTCGGTGCCAGTTGATCTGAGACAGTTTCCGCCAGTAGTCGGCAGAGGGAGCAGTGCCGGCGGGCATGAAGTCCAGTCGGCCTTCTTGATCTTCACGGTGAGGCACTTCGATGGTGAAAGGCCGCACTGAGTCTGGCACATGCCCAGTTGTGAGGAAATCCGTGAGGTAGTCCACGACTCCACGCTCGATCGCGGGAAGGACGGCATTCGGGGCCAAGCGAAGCTTGTAGTGGAGCCCGGGGGCCTCCAAATCAAGATCGATCACGAAGACCTTCAACCCGAGCCGTAGCACGTACTCCGCGGCGTTCGCCACCACGAGGGTCCGGCCTGTGCCGCCTTTGTACGAATAGAAGGCAATTGTGCGCACGTTATCGTTCCCGGTACTCAGCGCATTCGAAGAACCTGATGGCGTGCCGCGACGCCGCTAACGTAGTGAAGGATCGCAGCCCGCCCGTAGACCTCAACAACTTTGGCGAACGCCTCTTCTCCATACGTTCGATCGCCTGGCGTTGTGGCCTCCGCAACCAGCGTCGCTCCGAAGTCACGCTCTTGCCCTTCTCCGAGAAGTGCATAGCGAACCTGCGGAATTCCAAAGTACACTCGCAGGAGGTTATCCATGGCCCTGGACTGGATGACCGACCCCGTAACCCAGCGCGAGAGAGTCGCCTCGGCGACGCCCAGCCTCTCGGCGATCTCCTTCTGCGACTGGCCGAGTTCGCTCACGGCCGCCCGAATCTGGCCGGGAGTGAGCAGACGCAGCTCGGACCGGAGGGCATCGCTGATTCGCTCATTGACCCGAGTACTAAACACCGTTTGGCCGCACGACCGGCACGTGGGCAGTTCGAGATCGTCGATATGAAGCGTGTGCAGACGGCCGTCGTGCCGTACTTCAGCCGTGTACTCGGTGCTGACCGGTGCAACCTCCTTCTTTCCGCAGCTCGGGCACAACCACGGATACGGCCTGCATTTGCCGACATTGTCGCTCGTGCTCAGCATATGCCTCTCCGCCTACTTCCAGTGTATGTTCGCGACCAAGATCGTCGGGTCGTCGGGATCCGAGAGGTTGTCACAGAGAAGCCGAGTCTCGATGTAGACCTGCCTAGCCGCGATCACCAGCCGCAGGTCATAGTGGAACTGATGCTGCGGCCACTCGGGGCGGCGCTCTGGTACCTGATCAATCTCACACCCGCGATCGACGTGCTCCCATATCAGGTCGACGACGCCATCCGGCGTCACTCCATCCAATTCCCTCAGAACCCAACGCTGCGCCACTTCGGTCCAATTGACGTAGCCCTCGAACCTCCGATTCGCAAGGGCGTTCCTGTACGCCGCACGCAGGTTCCGATCCGTCAGAGGTGCCATCCAGGGTCACTCCGCTACAGCACACTCAAGCACCTCTCAGAGGCACCGACCCAATCCAGAGGAATTGACATACGTCAACATGGCCAACTGCGCAATCAGTCAATCCATACCACAGGGGGGATCTCGACGCAGAAAACTGCCTTGGTTCGCCGGTTGCAGCGACTTCGCCGCCCTATCCTAAATCGATTATCGGGTATGAATTGACGTTTGTCAAGCACAACTCCCGCAAAAACGCCCACGACCACCTTTCTGACTAATGTGGAATGGCTCGATAGAGGTATACCCGGGGCTCGGCGCCGGTGTTTACTCTCTATCGTCGTTCGCGCGGCTGGGAGGTGACCGGGCGCATCCCCCCTCCTTCGGCGGGACCAGTTTCCCGAACAAGGTTAAGCCTACTATGGCCCGGCTCTTCTCTTCCCCTCTTCCTTTCCCGCCCGCATCATCCCCATCTCCAGAAGCTGCAAGTTCGCGTCCAGGGCCAGCTCGTTGAGATAGAGGGTCCCGAGGGAGTCGACGTCGCCCGAAACCTTCTTCCACGGGTCGGCCATGCGCTCGTGCTGGGCGCCGCAGTAGTTCCCCTCCGTCACCTGGGCCCAAAAGCCGCACTGCATGATCCGCTCGAACAGCCGGCCGAACAACGGATCGCCGAGCTTCCCCAGCCGGTCGAGGCAGTAGAGCTTGCGGTTGTGGTAGGCGTAGTTCGAGTACTGGAGGTAGTGCAACTGCTCGGCGTGGCAGGTTTGCGTAGGGCGTTTCACCCAGCTAAGCTGCTTGGGGCAAAGCATGAGAAGCGCGAAACAGGCGTTGGCCCGGGCATGGGCCAGGCACTCGCGATCGCCGGTGCGGTCGTACTTGCCCAGCCAGTACTCGACGATCCCCCACACGCTGTCCGACTCGAAATCCTCCGGAAACAGGTCGGGGTGCTGACCGGTGTACCAGAAGCGGTCCTCGACCTGCGTGCGAAGGAACTGCTCCAGGCGGTCGAGGGTTTTCCAGTACTTGGGGTTGCCGGTGATCCGGGCGATGATCGGCAGGCCGGCCATGGTCCGGCCGGAGCAGACGGAGACCGATCGCTTGAGAGTCTTGTAGTCGAGCTTCTGCGGCAGGCCGCCGTCGGGGTTTTGTTGGGCCAGGGCCCAGTCCACGGCCCGGACCGCCGCCTCATACCAGTCGCGCCGGTCGATCCCCTCCCGCCGCTTCAGAAGCTCCCAGGTCTGGAGCATGTAGCGGGCGGTGTGGACGTTCATGTCGACCTTGTACCCCGGATTGCTTCCCCGGTCATCGCTGTTGAACTGCCGGCGGTCGATCAGGTAGCAGGTGTGGATGGTGCCGTCAAGCGGCGACTTCGGGTCGGCGATCTGCGCCTTGAGCACGAAATCGATCTGCTCGATCGCCCGCCGGCGCCAGAGGGGATCGCCGGTCTCTTGGTAGAGCAGGTACTCGAAATAGGCCGACTGGGGCGAAACCGGTATGTATACCGCGGCCCACACGTCCTGGAGCTGGTAGCCGATCCCCGGCTTCCACATGGTCGTCCCGCGCCGGCCTTTCATGTAGAGCGTGAGGGCCTCGTCGGGCGTGCGCACGAACATCGGCTGGACCTCGTAGCGGTTCACTTGGATCCAGTCGCGGACCAGGGCGGTGATGGCCCGGGTCGAGGTGCCGGCGTCGCTCAGGAAGACCTGGATCGGCAGCGCGTACTCGACGCCCGGCGACATCTTCCCGCCGCAGACGCGGTATTGCGGGGCGATCACGCCGCTTTTCGCGTGGTAGCCGGTGGTGCCGGCCCAAGTCGTGGGGTTGAGGTAATCCGAGGCCGGATCGATGCCCAGCAAGCTCACCAGCGACAGGTCGGGCCGAAAGACGACGACCGCCGGCACGCCCACGCAAACCATCGGCTGGAGGGCCACCGCCGGCGAGTTACCGGCGAAGGGGTAGACCGTGGATCGCCACTCGTGCATCCCCGACCCGTGGTACGCCAGGCACACCTCCCAGCCGTCCAGCGGCTTGTCGACCGACCAGCGTGGGCGGATGGCCGCTGCCGCAGAGTCGGGGCGAAGGGCCAGGTCCATCTCGAAACGGAAGCCGACGCCATCGATTGGGTGCTTGCCCGAGAGCCGCACCGTTCGCTCGTCGAGCCGCCGGGCCTCCGAGGCCGCCAGCCAGCGCTCGTCGTCGGTGTCGACGTGGCGGAGCATCAGCACTCCGGCAGTGATCGGGGCGTCGACCGGCTTGCCGCGCAGGGAGACCGTGCCCAGGGTCCAGCCGCACTGGCGGCGGTCGAGGACCCAGCGGAGCCCGGCCTGGTTTTCCAGGACGATCGACTCGAGGATCTTGCCCGGCTCCGGCTCTCCCGGGGTGGATTCCTGCCCACCCGCCGGAATTGCCGCGGCCCAATGGGCCCGGACCCGCTCGGCGGGAAGCACCTCAGCATAGATGGCCACCTCGGCCAGGGAGCCGTCGAAGAACTTTCCGTTGGGGAGGATCACTTCGCCTCCGATCTGGATCGGGCGGCCATTGATGATCGGCCCGCCGCCGTCGCTGGCCCGGTCGGCCAGCTTCCCGTCGACGTAGAGGGTGCACAGGCCGGCGGCCGATCGGGTCCAGACCACGTGGTGCCAGCGGCCGTCGTTGAGCCGGGCGCGGGAGAGGAGCTTGGTGTCCTCGCCCGGGCCCTTGGGCCCGGTGGCCGCGATGACCCGGCCCTGGTTCCGGCCCGGGGCGGTTGACCCGGCCACGATGCACCAGTCGCCGGAGCTCACGCCTTCGGTGGCCTTGGTCACGAGCGTGGCGCTGGCCGGCCAGTACGGTCCGTCGAGCCGCTGGGTGCTCTTGAGCCAGAACTCGACGGAGAGAGCGTTTCGGGCGAAGTCGGCGTGGTGCGGGACCTCAACGCAGGTCCTCTTCCCGTCGAACTTCGCGGCCCGGCCGCCGATCTGCGGCATGCCGGCCTCCCGCGTCACGCCACCCCGATACACCCCGGGGTGTCGACCCATCTCATCCCGGGCCACGCTCCCCTCGGCGCTGGCCGCGTCGGCGAACCGCCACCAGCCCAGCGGCCGGTCCTTGGTGACCTCGTCGACGTACCCGGCCCGTGCCGGGGCCTGTACGGCGAGAACCACCAGAAGCAGGGCGGATAGGCGAAACGGCGGGAAGGCTCCGGCGTCGCAGCGGACGTGCCGCTGTGTGCTCCCTTGGTCGATTCTCCCCGTCACTGGCGATCTCCTCCGGCGTTGTTGTGTGCAAGCCGCGGGCAGCATACCACGGCGATGGGTGGCTGGGGCATAGCGCAGCGATGCCCCAGGAATTCCGCGCATTATGCCACGGCGGCGGGCGCGGCACCATCGCCGTCTGGCCCGGCGTGCATCCTACCCTCGGCATGGCCCTTGCGTGGTCGGCGGGGGCTGATATCCTTGAGTGGCGGCGAGCCGGGATTGTCGCCGCCGAAACACTGGCTGACAAGCAGCCAGTGCCACCCGGCGCCGAGCTGACACACGCGATGGGTAGGCAACGCAGGTCCCACGTCATGAACCGAGACGACCGTCCGATCCGTGCGTACCGGCAACTCGTCGAGTGGATCGACGCCGGCCGGCCGTTCGCGGCGGCGGTGGTGCTGTGCGCCGAGGGCTCGACGCCGCAGCAGCCGGGGGCCAGGGCGCTGATCGACGCCGCCGGCGCGATCGCCGGGACGGTCGGCGGCGGCTGGGTCGAGGCCCGGGCCCAGGCCGGCGCCGTCGACGTCTGTCGAACGGGCAGCCCAACGGTGCTCGACCTGTGCCTGGATAGTGCCGCGGCCGAGGAGTCGGGGCCGATCTGCGGCGGGTCGATGCGGATCCTGCTCGATCCCGCCGTGGCCCGGCACCGGGAGTGCTACGCCCGGGCGGCGGAGGCACTCGACCGGCGCCGCCGCGGCGTGCTGTTGACCGAGATCGCCACGGCGGTGCCCGGGCCCGACCGCCCGCACACGCTCGTCCGCGTCGAGTGGCTGCCGGAGGAGGGCATCGCCTCGGTCAGCGCGTGGCCGGGCGGGGAGGCGATCCGCTCCTGCCTGGAGCGGGAGGGGCCGCGGCTGTTGGCCGATCCGTCGCGGGCCGCAGAGCCGGCCGTCGAGGTTTTCGTGGAGCCGGTCATCCCGACGCCGCTCTTGGTGATTGCCGGCGGCGGGCACGTGGGCCGGGAGCTGGCGGGCCAGGCGGTCCGGGTCGGGTTCGACGTGATCGTGTTGGACGACCGGCCGAAGTTCGCCGATCCGGGCCGGTTCCCCGCCGGCGTGACGGCCCGCTCGGGCAACGTCGCCCGCGAGCTTGCCGCGCTGCCCATGACCCCGGACACCTACGTGGCGCTCGTCACCCGGGGGCACCAGCACGACGCCGAGGCCCTGGCGGCGTGCCTGCGCGGGCCGGCCGGGTACGTGGGCATGATCGGCAGCCGCCGCAAGGTGGCCATGATCCGCAAGAGTCTTCTCGAAGCGGGCCTGGCGACGGAGGAGGAGTTCGATCGGGTGTTCGCCCCGATCGGGCTCGATCTCGGGGCGGTGACGGTCCCCGAGATCGCCGCCAGCATCGTGGCGGAGTTGATCGCCGTGCGCCGCCTGGGACGTCAGCCGGCCCGCTCCGGCCGGGAGGTGGCGCCATGATCGCCGCCGTGGTGCCCGCCGCCGGCGAGTCGCGCCGCATGGGCACGCCCAAGCAACTTCTGCCCTTCGGCGCCACGACCGTGCTGGGACACGTCGTCGATCAACTCCTGGCCAGCGCCGTCGACGAGGTCTCGGTGGTCGTGGGCCACGAGGGCGATCGGGTGGCTGCCGCGCTTGCGGGCCGGGCCGTGCGGATCGTGGTCAACGAGGACTATCGGGCCGGCATGCTCTCGTCGATCCGCAGCGGGGTGCGGGCCGTGGCCGAGTCCTGCGAGGCGGTCCTGGTGGCACTCGGCGATCAGCCGTCGATCACGCCCGGGCTGGTCGACCGCATGCTCGAAAGCTTCCGCACCTGCGCCAAGGGAATCCTCGTGCCGGTCTGCGGCGGAAAGCGGGGGCATCCGCTGCTGGTCTCGATGCGCTACCGCGACGAGATCCTGGCGTGCTACGACGACGTGGGGCTTCGCGGACTCTTGAAAACCCACCCGGACGACGTCTTCGAGATGGGTGTGTCCACCCCGGGGGTGCTCCTGGACGTGGACGATCCCGAGGACTACCGGCGCGAGCTCGGCGGATGAACCAAGGGGAAAGCTCATGCGGACCTTAACCATCGCGGTCATTCTCCTCGGCGGATTATGGCGCGGCTCGGGCCTCCAGGCTGCAACGCTGGACCTGGGGACGGCAAAGCTCGTGCTCGACGACTCGTCCGGCGCGGCGTCGCTGGCGTTTGCCGACGGGGTCGCGTGGGGCTCCTCGGGCCAGCCGGCCTTCGCGCTTCGGGTCGGGAACGAGGTCCTGCTGCCTGAAACCGTGCGGCTCAACGGCGATCGGCTGGCCGTCGTCTTCCAGGGCGGGGCCAAGGCACATTTCCGCGTGACCCTCCAGCGCGGCGTGGCGGTCTTCCGGCTGTCGCGCCTCGACGCCCCGAAGAAGCCCGACGCTCTCAACCTGTTCCGGCTGGCCGTGCCGGAAGGGGCCCAGGTGCTGGGGACGCTCAACGGCGCGCGTGCAGGGCGCAACGCGGCCGCGGTCATGGGCGCGGAGGTGAATGTCCGGGCCTTCGCGGAATCGCCCGCCGGGGCCCGGGGGGATCGCCAGGGCTGCTCCCACCAGTTCGTGCGCACCGAGCAGGCCAAGGTGGGGGGCTTCGCCGCCCGGTTTACCGCCACGTGCGATGAGAAGCCCGGCGGCTGGAGCGTCCGCGGCAAGACGCTCGCCAGGCCGCTGGACCTGTCGGGCTGCAAGGCGATCCGGGCGTGGGTGCACGGCGACGGCCAGGGCGAGGCCCTCAAGATCCAGCTCCACGACGGGGCTGGCGGGTACCGCGACAACTACCTGACGATCGACTTCACCGGCTGGCGCCAGGTCACGCTGGTGGATCCGCCGCTCGACACGCTCCGCTACGACCGCGTCGCGGCGGTGAATTTCTATTACAATAGCATGCCGGCCGGCAAGACCGTGACCTGCCTGCTCGACCAGGTCGAGGCGGTGCTCGTGCGCGGCGGGGTGGAGCAGGTGGTCGTGCTGGAGGATTTCGAGTCGGCCCGCTCGCCGCTCTTCTCGCCGCCGGGGACGACGCTCGCCCTGGAGACGTCGCAGGCCCACGGGCTGGAGCCGGCTGCGTTTGGGGTGATCGCCTGTGCGCAGGACGAGTTCTGGCAGGCCGTCGAGCGGTTCGAGCACGCCGCCGGGGTGCCGTCGCCCCGGCCCGGCGGGGCGTGGAACAAGCGCTCGCCGTCGATCAAGCGGTCGTACTTCTTCCTGACCAGTTTCGGCGAGTCGCAGCTCGACGAGGCCCTGGCGATCGCCCGGCGGGGCGGCTTCCACACGATCCTCCTCGGCCAGGAATCGTGGTGCACGGCGACCGGGCATTTTGAGGTCAATCGCGGGCAGTTCCCCGACGGGCTCGCCGGGCTGAAGCGGACCGTGGGGCGGCTGAAGGAGGCGGGATTCCGCGTCGGCTTCCACTTCCTCGGCCCGTCGATCTACCCGCCCGACGCCTACCTCACGCCGGTCCCCGATCCCCGCCTGGTCAAGGGGGCCACGGCCGAGCTGGGCGCCGACGTCGACGCCAAGGCCGCGTTCCTGCCCATCGTGGCGGCTCCCGAGAAGTTCCCCGCCGAGGACGGCGGCTACGAAGGCGACGGGACCGTGCTCCAGGTGGGCGACGAGCTGATTGCGTACGGCAGCCGCTCGATGAAGCCCCCCTACGGCTTCGCCGAGTGCCGCCGCGGCCACCTGGGCACCAGGCCCGCGGCGCACCGCAAGGGCGACCGCGTGGCCCACCTGGTCCGCTCGTACGGCTACCACATGTTCGACATGGACACGTCGCTTCTGGACGAGGTCGCCGGCCACTTTGCCCGGGTGGCCAACGCCTGCCAGATCGACATGATCTACTTCGACGGCTCGGAGCGCCTCCAGGGCGATCACTGGTACTACAACGCCCGGCTGCACAAGGCCTTCTACGACAAGCTGGACAACAAGAACGTGCTGCTGCAGGCCAGCAGCTTCAGCCACTACTCCTGGCACCTCCTGGCCCGGAGTGCCTCGGCCGACGGCCACGGCGACCTGAAGGGCTATTTGGACGAGCGATCGCCGGGATTCGACTGGCTGGCCGCCGAGGGGATGCCGCTGGACATTGGCTGGTACTACGGCTACGACCCGGCGGCCACGCCCGACATGTACGAATACGTGTTGGGGGCGACGATCGGGTACGACGCGTCGATGTCGTTCCAGGTGTCGGTCGACGCGGCGGCGGCCCATCCGTTCACGGGCGAGGTCTTGGACCTCATCGCCCGCTACGAGAATTTGCGGCTTTCCGGCCGCGCTCCCGAGACGATGAAGGCCCGGCTGCGGATCGATCCGGCCCTCGGCGGAGCGAAGAAGCCGGACGAGCGGGCCAGGCTGCTCGACCAGCGGCGGGAATACCGGCTCCTGCGCCTCGACGGGCAGGACGTGTTCCAGCGGGTCGCCTACGGCGCGTGGCAGGAGGTCAAGCCGCTCGATGCCGCACGCGGCGCGTGGCAAGCGGCGGTCCGGGACGGGCCGGCCCGGGTGGGGTTCCAGGTTTACGTGCAGCCCGGGCCGTGGCTCGCTCCCGGGCCCGCCTACCGATCCCCCGACGCCCTGACGCTCGAAGCCTTCGACGACCTCGCCCCGTACACGGCCGATCCGAAGGGGCGCCGCAACGTGCGCTCCCTCGGGCCGGGCGAGGCGGGCTCCGTCTCCCCGGGCGTCACCCAGCGCATCGAGATCCGCGAAGACGGCCCCCGCGAAGGGAAGCGATACGCCGTCTACACCGCCGCCAGCACGCTCAGCACGCCCGAGGGATGGTCGGTCCTCGGAAAATCGTTCGATCCGCCGCTGGACCTCTCCTGGCACCGGGGGATCGGCTTCTGGCTCCGCGGCGACGGGAAAGGGGGCCAGTTCAAGCTCCAGCTCCGCGACGACAAGGGAGCGACCGACTACTACGTGGCCAACGACTACGCGGGCTGGCGCTACCAGCAGCTTGCCCGGCCGGAGAAGGACCCGATCGATTACCGCCGGGTCCGGGGGCTGTTGTTCTACTACAACGGCCTGCCGGCCAAGACCGAGGTCTCCTGCGCGATCGACGACGTCAAGGCCCTGCGCGGGCTCGACCGGCAGGCGGTCGCCGATCCTTGGGTCGAGATCGGCGGCAAGCGCCTGGGGTGGAAAGGGACGCTGGGGGAGGGCCAGTACGTGGTCGTGTGGCCGGGCGAGCCGCCCGCCCGCTACGGCCGGCCGCTCAAAGAACCGGAGCGCTCGGCGGAGCCGGCCGAGGGCTTCGCGCTAGGTGCGGGCACGTACGACGCCCGCTTCGGCTGCGCAGGCGACCTGACCGCCCCGGTTCGCGTCCGGCTCACGCTTCAGCCGCCCGAGCGGCACCCCATCCCCTAGGTCGATCGGCGCCCGCGCCTTCTGGACCGTTTCCGCGGGGATCCTCAGGGGACGTCCGAGGGCCGGAAGACGCCCAACTGGCGGCGCAGACGTCTGGCCTCCTCCAGAGTAACATGATAGATGAGAATCGAGTAACCGGCCGAGGCGACGGGCCGCAACTGGAGGAAGTAGAGGTACCCTCCGCCGTCGGCATGAATCTCGTTGACGCTTATCGCGTGCCAGCCGGGGCGTGGGGCATCCTGCGGAGGGGGGCCGACGTGGTCGATACCCGCCAGCGCCGGATCGATCAAGGGCATCCAGAGCGCCAGTGAGAGTGGCCTGGCCTCCGGGTGCTCGTCCAGCCATCGCTTGAGGTAGAGGAGGTCTTGCCCCCAATCCGTGTTGCTGGCGTGCATGTGGTAATGCCCGTTGGCCGGACCGCCCACCAGCTCGTTGAAGTAGGACTGATTGTGGGGAAAAACCCAAAGGCTGCTGGCGATCGCCCACCCCAAGGCAAGCTTCCCTGCCGCTGCCGTCTTGAAGCAGCGGAACTTGGAGGCCAGGGCGATCTTGCTGCTCCAGATGAACGCGAAAGGATACATGGGGAAGACATAGCGGAGGTGGTGGTTGAAGCCGGTGTGCGCGCTGACCAACACCAAGACCACGACCGCCGGAGCCACCAACAAGAGCTCGTCGCGCCACGAAGCCGAGCAGCCTCGGCAACCAACGGTCAGCGACACGGCCAACAGCACTACCCCCCACGTACCCAAAGGCTCTTTGACCGCCATCCCGTAGAGATAATAGTACCACCAGCCGCCGAATCGCCACTCGCCGCGAAGGTAGGACCACATCTTGCGGTCGAATTCCGACCGCTGCACGTCGATCCCCAGCACGTAGTTGCCCGGGAGCGGAACAGGGAGTGCCGCCAGCCACGTGTCGGCGAAGCGGTTGCCGGGCCGAGGGACCAGCCCCTCGGCCGGCGGCCTGCCGGTCAACAGCCCGCTGAAGAAGCGGTATTCTCCCAACGGCTGGAAAGAGTCTTCGCAGCCGTAACCCAAGTTGATCAAGCACAGAGCCAGCAGGAAGGCGACGAACAACTGCCTGCCCTGCCGACGCCACTCGGCGAGCGGTTGTCTGTTCGGACGGGGGCCCCGATACAGCAGCCAGAGGACGGGCCAGAGGAAGAACAGGACGATCCAGGTCATCTTGGTCAGCTCGGCCAGACCGAGGGCCACGCCCGCCAGGACCGCCCGCATCCAATGGGGCGTTTTGAGCCAGCACCAGAAGGCGTAGCCGGCGACGGTCCCCAGCGCCGCGGCGGCCACGTCCGGACCGACCAGCCCGCCAAAGCCAAGGAGGCTTGGCGAGAAGCACCAAAGCGCCAGGGCGACCAGTCCTGCGGCGTCTCCGTAGAGCTTTCGGGCCCAAACCAGGCAGACAAGTCCGCCGACCAGACTGAAGGGAATACAGGCCCATCGGGCCAGCGTGAACAGCCAGAAGGATCGCGGGCCGTTGGCGAGGGCCAGGTCCCGGCCGGCGCTGAACTCCATCCGAGACGGCGGAGCGTTGCCGAACCGCGTCCAATCCATCTGGACGCCTGCGGCCAGGACCGGCAACACGGCCACCATGCGAGCCAGCGGGGGGTTCACGCGGTAGGAACCGAATTCCCCCCGCATCCAATGGCTCAGCCCCGCCGCCACGTGGCCCACTTCATCCCACGCAGGTCCCTGGCGAAGGGCCTCCCAGGCGAGCAACGTCGCGTGGATGGTCAACAGGAGGATGGCGGCGGCAAGGATCGTGGCACGCCGCTTGCGGCGGACTTGGCTGGGAGTGCTTTGGGGGGGAGATCCTGGTCTAGGCACCATCGCTCGCTGTTTCCCGGGGCCCTCGGTCGCCGCGTCATGGCCGCGAGGGCTTGGAGGACGCCGCCGACCTCTTGCGCAGCGCGCGGATCAGGACTGCGCCAACGACGATCAACAGCACGAGAGCGTTGATGCCGACGACGAGAATGTGGCGCAGGACTCTCGGGCGAGAACTTTCCGTGGACTTCAGAGCCGCGTAGTCCGCCCCCTCCTTGGCAAGGTCACTGAGTGCGTCGATCTTGTCGCCGGGCACTTCATAGAGCCTCCCGGCCGTCCGGTCTTCCACGTAGCTGCCCGCGGGCAGCAGCAGCTTGAAATCGTCGTCGGTGACGCCGTTGATGGCGATCTGGGAAACGCGGAGGGTGACCTCGAGGTACTGCTTGTTCCAGTACTCCTTGGGGTTCGAGAGAGGACTGAAGACGTCCTCCACAACCGTCTTCGGCACCCAGATTCCGCCGGACTGCACGAAATCCGTGTGAGTCTCCCGCGTGACCAGGTAAGGAGTCTCGCGACTGAAGTACCGCTCTCGCTTCCGCACGGCGCAGTCCAGTCCGGGATCGACCCAGATCTTGTCGAACCCCTCGGCCACGACCACGTGACACGGCGCCCCGTTCACCTCTTCCGTCTCGGGCAGGACGCGGTACGCCGGGCCCTGGCCGCTCGAGCCACGAAGGCAGTGCGGGTAGAACCAGTCGTTGTCGTACTGGGCCCGAGCCGCATCGGTCACCGGGATGCCCAGGGCCGCAGATACGTAGCGTTCCTTCTGTTCGCATCGCGGATCCTTGTTGCGCGTGATGACCGCGACGGAATCACGCGAGTACACGATGCATCGTGAGCCGTCGAAGATCGTCGTGCACGGGCGCGGGTCGATTCCCTTCTGGAACCACACGTCATTCGCCCCGGGCATGTTCGGAAGAATCGGCTCCGACCAGAGCTTGCGGCGCTCTCCATCCATCGCAAACAGGATACGGTACGGGAGAAGATCGAGAGTCAGGTTCTCCGCCTTCAGGGAAGGGATGGTCAGCAGTTGGCGAAGCGAGACCTCGTACTGTACTCGTACGTTCTTGACGGCGTCTTTTCTCGCTTTGGCGGCTTGGTAGATCTGCTGGCGGTTCAGCGTAGCCGGGGCGCGTGACTGATCCGCCGCCAACGCGATTCCCCTCCAGTCGCCTGCCGCGAGAAGCCCGGCCGCCGCGATAACGAGAATTGCCAACCGGCACATAAAACAACCTCCGCAGACGATTCGATTCTAGGGCTTGGCTGAACGCGACCGGACCGTTCGGTCCGTCCATCTCTTCCACGATTCGGGGAACCACACCTTCAGGGCGTTGCCTGCATGGCTGTGCTCGGCAAAGGCGCTCTCGATCTCGCTCGCCGGCTCGGCGAGAATCGTACGGGTCAGGAACTCGCAGGCGGCATGGATCCTCTTGCCGTCGACGCGGAACTCCTCGGGAGCAACGGCCAACCACTCCAGGGCATGAGCGGTCAGGGAGATGCGCCACTTCAGGGCCTCCCGGCCGGCGGTCGGGGCTCCGTCGGGCACGGGGTTTCCCGCCCATTCCGGCCCCCAGCTTCCATTCCCCCGCTGGCTGCCCTCCAGCGCACCGAGCGCCTCGGCAAGAAACCGGCTGGCCTGGTGTCGAGTTCCCGCACGGAGCGTCCGCTCCTCTCCATCCACGTACAGCAGGACCGTCAAGGCCTCCAGCGTGTGCATTCCGTAGCACGGCCCCTGCCCCAACTCGACCTGAAGCACGTCGCGGCAAACTTCATCCATAGTGTACGTCTGCCCGAACTTGTTGACCCACCGAGCCTTGGGAGGCAAGTACAGCGCCAGGGCGACCGCGGTCCAGGGCATCTCGTGACCGGCGCTGCAATTGGCAGCGGCATAGCGAACCACGTCGGCCATTGCGAAATCGCGCCCCCGGACCCGAATGGCTTGTGACGAGGAGACACCCAGAGTCCCCAAGACGCACACCGTCTGGTCGGTGTGGGCGTCCCCGACGCGGTCCGTCTTGTCACGCTCCGCACGGTCCAGGGTCCGGACCTTCAAGCCGTGCTGCGTGACCTGGTGAAAGGGCGTCTTTCCGAACTCCTGCTCGAACAGCGCACTGTCGCAGAACCGTTGCAGCACCTTCTCCCGCGACCACCCCCCCGCACCGGGGAAAACGGTCGTGTCCCAGAAGCGCAAGGCGTGTACCAAGTCAGGCCATTGGGCCGACGCCGGCAAACGAATCTTGTCCCAAACGCCAAACAGAGTCCCCTCGGCAACGGGCAACTCCGCAACCCGGCGGATGGGAAGCCTGGACAGCGGGTGCCCCCGAACGGACAAGGAGGCTGCGCCCCCAGGCGTCCTCTCCCGAAGAAAGACCGTCACTCCCACCACGACCAGCACGGCGCCGCAAACCACCCCCCCAAGAACACGCCGTCCCAGATCGGTCGCTCGCCTCATGGCGCGGCTTCTCCTCGATCGGCGGGCTTTCCCGGCGAGTTGTTGGCTTTCGGTCCCCCGTCCGAGCCGAGCACGGTCAGCGGAAACTCGAGACTCCTTTCGCTCTGACCTACCCGGTACTTGACTTGCCATCGTCCCTTGCCGGGCCCCAACCCCGAGTTCACGGAGACCGGTATCGTGAGCGACCTCGTGACCCAAGTCGGTGCTTGCCGAACCCCCCCCCACTTCGCTTCCTCCAGCCGCGCACGAACCGAATCCACGGAACAGTGGACCCCCAAGACCTCGACCGTGGTCGCAGCCTCCCGAGTGACCACCGAGAACTCCAGGGGAGGCGCGGGATCGCGGGCCAGCGTGCTCATACGCACCACGTACGGCTGGTAGGCGAGACTCAGTCCTTCCACGAAGCCGACCAAACTGAATACATGGGTCTCCTCCTCAACGTCATTCTCTTTATCTGCCGACAACACCCTGGCCGCCGAGACGATGACCTTCCCCTCCAGGTGACCCGCATCCGACTCACTCGTGGACTGGAGCACCAATTTGACCGACCCTTCCCCACCGGGCGGGATACCGCCAGCCGGCAAAATCTCCACCCCGAGGCACCCGCAGCTCGGTCTGCCCGCCGAGAGGCGGACCGTCGCATCGCTCCGGTTCCGCACGGGGAAACGGTGTTCCATCGAACGGCCCGGCTCAAGCAAGCCCAAATCGTGTTCGGGCGAGTCCACCTCGATAAGCCACTCGCGCGCGACTTCCGCGTCGGCCCCGGTCTGATCCCCGTCGCCCTTCCCGGCGCAGCCGAGAATCGCCGTGCCCAGCGTGGCCACCGCAAGCGTCCGAACCGCCGTGCCTACAAAGGACCCGAAGCCCCGCTGCCGTCGCGCCTCGGTGAAAGGAGGTCGACTCATACCGACTCCGATTCTCGTGCCAAGGGCCGGTCAATCCACTTCCAGGCCACCACGACCGCGACGACCACCAGGACGGTGATCCCCACAGCCATCCATTCCAGCGGTCCGATCCCGGCTTCGTAGGGAGCCAGGTAGAATCCGCTTGCACGTAGCGCGAAATCCCTCCGATTGTACACGTGAACTGCGCGGGCAATCCAATCGAAGAGCACCACCGAATCGGGGTTGACCTTCAAGAGGACGACGTAGTGCGAATAAGGATACACGTCCGCCGGCTCGAAGTGGGCAATCGCCGGCAACGACAACTGCGCGAGGTGGTCCGGGGCGACCTGCACTACCTTCATCGGCATGCCGAACGACTTCGCCGCCTCGCGAAGTTCCAGCAAAGAAGTGCCCTCCTCCCCGACGGGCACCTTCTTCCTCATTTCGTCCAACCCGATGTCCAACCCCCGCAGTTGCGCCATGTAGCCAAGACAATAGAGTCCACACTCCCGACCGCTGTCTTCGCTTCGCGAACTCGTCTTCGGGAGAATGTTGGCCGCTTCGCTGGGACTCACCGCCCCCGGCCAGGCCCCCTGTTCCTCATTCCGTGCCGCCAGACACAATACGAGCCAAGCCACGTAACCCATACGGACGGTTCTCTCGTCTGCCCCGAAGGGAGTCCACGCTCCACCTCCAGCCAAGGGCGGCGTCCGAAAGCGGACTGTGGAAACGGACTCCCACCCCCTGAGCGATCAAACCACGTCCCCCCAAAGCCGCGTTAGAGGGCAGCGCACGCCACGATGTTGCTCGTGTTGTTGAAGCACACCACCGCGATCGTGGGATTCGTGCAATTGCACCCATAGAGCCAGCCGGGCGTACAGGTCAACGTCGTGGTCGCCGGGCACGGCGGGGCCGTGTACCTCATGTTCCAGATGCCGACTGCGTAGCGCGTGACTGTCTGCGTGCAGTCGTACGCGCAAAGCCCCATCGCGCACTGCGATTTCGACAGGTGAGTACAAAGGTCGACCCTGCTCTGCTGACACCTTGGCTCTGTCCAGTTACTGAAGGCGTTCAAACCGCAGTTGCCGCCGCCGCTTTGTTGACCGAACACGCTTGCAGCAACGGCATCGTCCACCACCGAGATGCCCACGGACGCCCCGGTCCCCACGCACAGAATGCTGGCGATCGACACCAAGCCCAACGCCGCACACGACCACCGCCAAAACGTCGTTCCCATTGCAGCACCTTCCTTTCCCCGAGAAGAAAATGACCCCTCCTGCGGACTTGCAGAGAGGCAGAAGCTCCGCATTGGGAGAGTATACACGGATCCTGCGACGCATGTCAACACCATTTGGGAGTAGAAAACCGCTCTAGGACCAGCACCTATAACTACGATGGTGCATCTTATCCCACCCCAGAGAGCGGATAACGCGGAGCCTTCCCGCCCCCCCGAGGGGGCATGTCTCGCCCTTCGCCCGGGGCGCCGTATCACGAAGGCTGCTGCTGCGCCAGGCAGTGGACCGTGCCGAACCCCAGCACGAGGTCCACCGCGTGGATGCCGACCACCGGCCGGCCCGAAAACAGCTCGCCGAGGATGCCCAGCGCCTCGCGGTCGGCCGGGTCGTTGAACGTCGGCACCAGCACCGCCGCGTTGGCCACGTAGAAGTTCGCGTAGCTGGCCGGCAGGCGCAGCGTGCGCCAGCACAACGGCGCCGGCATGGGCAGCGGCACGACCTCGATCTTCGAGCCCTCTTCCAGCCGCATATCGGCCAGCCGCTCGAAGTTCTCCTCCAGCGGCCGGTAGTTCACGTCCCTGGGGTCCTGGCAGCGGCAGAGCACGACCGTGCCCGGGTTGACGAACCGGCAGACGTCGTCCACGTGCCCGTGGGTATCGTCGCCGGCGATGCCCCGGCCGAGCCAGAGGACGTTCTTCACGCCCAGATAGCGCCGCAGGGTCTCTTCGAACTCGTGGCGCGAGAGCCCCGGGTTGCGGACCTGCGTTTGGAAATCGAGATAGCACTCCTCGGTGGTCAGGAGCGTGCCGCGTCCGTTGACGTCGATGCCGCCGCCTTCGAGCACAAACGGCCGGCCGCCGTGCTCCGCCGAGAACAGCGGCAGGCCGAGGGCCCGGCTTGCCCGCTCCGGCACCTTACGATCCTGGTGCCAGTTGTCGTACCGTGCCCAGCCGTTGAAGTGAAAATCGACGATCGCCGTCTCGCCGCGTCCGGCCGCCGTAGGGTGCGTGCTCGCACGCACGCGAGCCCCGCGCTGGGCGCGGGTCTCCTGACCCCGCCCACGCCGGACGAAGATCGGCCCCGAGTCCCGCATCCAGCCGCGATCGGTCGGCCAGCGAAAAAATTCGACCTGGGCCAGGTCCGCCCGGGCAATCTCCAGCACCCTTCTCGCCCGGGCCTCGACGGCCTTCGATCCAACCACGATCCGGACCTTCTCCCCGGGGGCGATCTTGCGGACCATCTCGCCGTAGACCCACGGGATGGCGTTCATCTTGCCGGGCCAGTCGGCTGCGTTCTGCGGCCACCCGAGCCAGCTGGCCTCGTGCGGCTCCCACTCCGCAGGCATGGAGAAGCCGAGTTGCGCCGGGGTGTTGGTCGTCATGGTCCCGTCTTCTGGTTCCCTCTTGCAGGGCGTGCCACCCGCCCGCGATCGGAGGGACGGGCTCCGGCAAGGTCGCTCAGTAGGGCAAGTGCTCCACCACGTTAGCCCAATCCTGCGGGTCGGAGGCCAGTGCAATCAGTTCCAGGTCTCTGACGAGCTGGCCGATGGTAACGTGGAGCGGATGGGCGAAGATCAGGCCTGAAAAGGGCTCCCCCTTGCGCTGCATCTGCTCGGCCAGGGCCTTGAAGCGGATGTCGTGCGTGAAGATCATCCGGCCCAAGGCAAGGGCCCTCCGGATCAGTGCGGCGTCGTCCGAGGCTCCCTGGCCGTTCTCGACTGCGGTGAGCACGTCGATGCCGCGCCGACGCAGTTGATCGACCACCGCCCGAGGAACGTGTACGTCCGCATACAGGGAGACGGGCATCTACAGGAGTCCTTTCGCCTTCATGCGCGTCGCAAAAGGCGATGGCGGGGCATCGGCCCGGGTCTTCTCGGCTTCTTTCAACTCCGCCTCGATCTCGGCGTCGATCTCGGCTTGATGGTCGAAGTAGTAGGCCATGGCCGAGTGGGCCTCGGCCGGGGTGAGATAGGGGTGCTGGCGGCACATCTCGTCGACCGACCAGCCGTAGGCCAGGTAGTCCGTGGCGATCTGCGCTACGCGGACGCGGGGCACGCGCCGCAGACGGGCCGGCTCGCCTTCGGGTTTTTCCAGATGAGCGTACGCGGTCTCGACCGACATGATCGGCCCCCTAGAATCTGTTGCCAAGTCGCCCCATGGGGCGCTTCTTGCCACGGCCACACTGCTTGCCTTGCGGCAGCGCCGTGGCACACGGGGATTCGTACGCGACCCCCAGGTCCAATTCCCGGACACCCTCCACTGTACCACGAATGCCGCTTCCGGGCCAGTCGGCTGCATTTTGCGGCCACCCGAGCCAGGTGGCCTCGTGCGGCTCCCACTCCGCAGGCATGGAGAAGCCCAGCTTCGCCAGCGTCTTCGTGGTCATCGTGGCTCCTCATCGATCGCTGCGGGCCGGCGCCGCGAGGGCATCGCGGACCGCGCCGAGAAGCTCCTCAATTCGCGGTTTCTCTGCGGCAGTCGGGGGCCGGATCGGCGGGGGCAGGACCCAGTTGTCCAGGAGCCGGTCGGGCCCGAGCACGTGGATCGCACCGGCCGCGGGGAGCTGGAGGATGAGCTTCCCGCCCTGGACGCGCCGCTCGGGGCGGGCGACGCCCGCCGCCTTGAGCACCTGCCCAACCACGCCCGACGCGTCATCCAGGGCGTCGCCGTGGGCATTGAGGACCAACACGTTTTTGCCGCGTGCCAGGTGCGCGGCCACGGCGGAGGCCGCCTTGGCCGGCAGCTCGCAGTCGTTGTAGGCAAACACGAGGAGGTCCCAGGGGTCCGACACCCGATCGTTGGCAAAGGTCCACCAGGAGCGGCTCAGCAGCACCCAGGCGTTGTAGCTTCCGTCCGGGTCGGGCCTTCCGAAGGCCGGGTGATCGTACGGCTCGTAGCAGAGGATCCGGGGCGATCGCCAGTCGAGGTAGGGCTGCACCCCGCCCAGGCCCTCCCGGTCCAAGAGCCAGGCCACCGCGTTGAGCCACAGTCGGTAGTTGTCGGCGTAGTTCGCAAAACTGTCGCCGAGCATGTTCTGGTCGGCGACGACCACGATCCGGCCGCGGCCGAGCTGCCTGGCCAGGACCACGCCGAGCGGGCCCGCCGGCTCGCCCGGATCGCGGCGGAAGTTCCCGCAGAATCCCGGGGCGTTCTCCTCGCCGTAGAGGCCGGTCGACCAGGCGTCGGCCCACGAGAGCGGGCTGGTCAGGGCGACGGCAAACCGCGGGTCGACGCAGCCGCTGGTCTGCAGGGCCAGGCACTTCAGCCCGGCCGTGACCGGGTGGGGCTTGAACCGCGTCACGGTGATCCACCCCTTGCCGTTCCCCAGCGTGTGCGGCGGCTCGTCGCAGGCCGTGCTGGTGAACGACTGGAGGTCCAGCTCGGCCATGAGCGGCTGCAGCCGGTGGGCGTGGAAGTAGCAGTTCGAGTGGTCGGTGATGACCAGGAGCGACCCGCCCTCGTGAACGAACGACCGGATCGCGGCGATCTCGGAGACGAGAAACGGCGGACGCTCGGCCGACACCAGGTTGATGAACAACAGCCGGCATCGGGCGAGGCGCTGGGCGTCGAGCTGGCCTTCGGTCACCCGGTCGCAGACCACCCCGCGCGAGCGAAGGTACTCGAACAGGCGTCGATAGCCCGTGGTCTTGTGGTACTCGAAGACCTCGGGCGCGAGGCCCACGGTGGTCAGGTCGTTGGCGTGAATGCCGTCGATGAGGACATCGGCGGCCCAAAGCGGCGACCCTGCCGCCAGCCAGACCGCCGCGACGGCCCGGAGCGGGCCGCTGAGAATCCGCCGGACGATTCCGGGGCACGCGGCGGCGATGGTCCGACTCGTCATAGAGCGTCTCCGAAAAAGGGGTGACTTCCGGTGCCCTTGGAAGTCCCTCAAGAAGGCCAGCATAACGGCCAGGTGCCCTGGCGCCCAGGCACCGCTCCGGGAGCCGGCCGGCGGCGAAGTACTTGGACCCAGCGGCTACGCGGAGCCGACCGGCCCTTGACAGGAGAGTCTGCCACGGGTACGTTGACGTTAGTGAGACCTATCGGCCCTTGGCGAAGAGGGGCGGAGAAGTGCCGGTCGTATTACGAGTCAAGGGCTACCGATTCTGGTTCTATGAGGCTGACCTGGACGAGCCCCCGCATGTGCATGCGGGAAAAGCGGGCAAGGAAGCGAAGTATTGGTTGGAGCCGATTGCCCTGGCCAGACCGGGGCGATTCCGGCCGCATGAACTCAGTGAGATCGAGGGGATTCTGGCGCAGCACCGGGATGCGCTTCTGGAAGCGTGGGATAGGGGGGTGAGGAAACGTGGTGACCGTTAAGGCGAGGATTCAGACTCGGGACGATTACGCGGCGATCGTGCCGCTGGTGATACCCGACCTGGGCGAAGTCCGGGCCCTTGCCGCGAGGCTGCACGCCGAAGGAAAGCCTTGGGAGGGAGAGGCATTTGGCTGGCCGGCCGAGTACAACCCGGAAAGGCCGGAACCGCCGCTCGATTCCAAGATGACCTTCACGCCCGCCGATTTCTGCATCGGCGAGAGCGGCATCTGGTTCTTCTCGCTGATGTGGGAACGCGGCCGCGACCAGGAGCCCAGCGAATTCCTCGACGATCGGAACATCGTGGCCACCATCGGATAGCTTACGTGCCCTCGCTGGCGTAGTCGACATTCAGATGCTGAGGCTGGCGGGACGACCGATGAGAACAGATACCGGCTTTGAGGTCGAGAACCCGCGTGAACTGCTCTTCGGGTTCGTCCGCGACTGGTATCCTATGTATGACGGGGTGGAGGTCCCCCAGGACAATGAGTTGCGAATCACCGAAATCGCCCTCTCCACGATGCTCAATTCGCGCATTTCAGGCAATACGGGTGCAGATATCTGGCGACAGAGTCGCAAGGATGTCGTGGAAGCCCTCGTTGATATACGAGCCGGGGTCGATCTGCTTGACGAGCCCGGGGGCAATTCGATTCGCGACGAAAGCGGGATTAGTCGGGCGATCACGGCAATGTGCAACGTCCGCCGCTGCAAATTGGCTGTCGCCACGAAGATCCTTCACAAGAAGCGCCCTGGGTTGATCCCGATTCTTGACAGCAACGTTGAATCTCACTACCATCCGAACTGGTGCCCCAGCGTCAAAGGTCGCAGCTACGGCGACTACGTGGTAGCTCTGACCCGCCTGGTCCACAAGGACATGCTCGGTGTCGCCAGCGAACTTCGAGACCTGCGGTGTGCTTTGCGGGAGAATGGAACCCCGATGACCGGCTGCCGCATCCTGAATGCGTTGATGTGGGCGGTCCTCTCAAGAGACGAAGACCGCCTGCGACGAGTTGTCAAGCAGTAGCGCGGGTACGGTGGCTGGGGCAAAGCGAAGCGATGGCCCAGAAGAATTGCCACCTTGGCTTCCGTCCGGCTCCCCATGTCGGCCGGCCGATGGACTGGGGCACCGCTCGCTATCGGTATGGTGTCACAGGGCACCCAGCCATCAGGGAGGCGCCGCGGCTAGAGGTTTTCCCACGCATCCTTGCTGATTCCCGCCTGGCGGAGGATTCGTGCGAGGAGTTCCCGGCCAACATCGCCGGGATGGGGATTCGGGATCCGCAGAGTAACGTCTCCCTTGACCATGAACTGGTGCTTGCCTCCGGAGTAGGGACCCTCGAACCCAAGCTGCCGGAGGCCGCGGACCACCTCTCTCCGCTTGATGGGGCCGTACGGAGGCATTAAGCGACTTCCTTGATCGCCAGCTCAATCCCATCGATCACCGGAAGAGGCAGATTGCGGTGAACCCGGAAGAGGACCCACTCCTCCAGGACTTCCCGCAATTGCTCGCGGCACTCCTCCAGGCGGGGCGCGTTGGCATAGACTCCGCGGCACTCGGGGATCTCCCCGTAGTACGCGTCCTCGCCCGTGAGGATCTCGTACTTGGCGTGGCGCAGCGCCGCCTGGAGGTATTCCAAGAGCATGGCACAACCCTCATCGAACGAGGAACGTTGGAGCCTACCTCAATTCTACCATCCTGAAAGCGCGGGATGAAGGGGGCCACGATAACTGGGACAGGCACCTGCGGCCGGATGGCTGGGGCACAGCGAAGCGATGCCCCAGCCACCCCCTTGCGTCCCGATGCCCTGCCGCCTACACTTTTCGGGTACCTGGGCGGGAGACGACAACCGACGATGAAGGCCACGTCCACCGGAAACAAGCGGCGGCTCAAGGAGCTCGCCCGAAAGCACGGCACGCCGCTGATGGTCATCAGCCGGTCGGCCCTGCGCGGGCAGTTGGAGCGGTTTCGCCGGGTGCTTCCGCGGGTCGAGCCGTTTTTTGCGGTCAAGGCCAACGCCCATCCGGAGATCCTCAAGACGATGGTCGCCGGCCGGGCGGGGTTCGACGTGGCCTCCGCCGCGGAGATGGCCCAGGTGCTCGCCGCCGGGGCCGAGCCGGGGCAAATCATCTTTGCCAACACGATCAAGCCGGCCGAGTCGATCGCCCAGGCCGCGCGCAAGGGCGTCACCCTGATGACCTTCGACAGCGGCTACGAGCTGGACAAGATCGCCCAGCACGCCCCCGGGGCCCGGGTGCTGGTGCGGATCAAGGTGCCCAACGTCGGCTCGATCGTCGAGCTGAGCCTGAAGTTCGGCGTCGACCCGGCCGACGCGACCGGGCTGATGATCAAGGCCTACAAGCTCGGCCTGAAGCCGGCGGGAGTGAGCTTCCACGTCGGCAGCCAGTGCACGCGCCTGGAAAACTACATCGAGGCGCTGGAGATTGCGGCGATCATCGCCCGGGACGCACGCTTGAAGCAGCTCCCCTTCGAGATGGTCGACATTGGCGGCGGCTTTCCCATCCGCCACTTCGACGAGGAGGAGGACCTCTTCGAGCGCATGGGCCCGGTGCTGGCCAAGGAGATCGACCGGCTGTTCGACCGCGGCATCCGGATCATCGCCGAGCCGGGGCGGTTCCTGGTCGGGCCGGCGGCGACGCTCGTGATGCGGGTCATCGGCAAGGCGATCCGCGAGAACAAGCACTGGTACTACCTCGACGACGGCCTGTACGGCTCGTTGAGCGGCCAGGTCTTCGACCACTGCAAGTACCAGTTCAAGTTCCTCCGCGGCGGGCCGGCCCAGCTCTCCACCCTGGCCGGCCCGACCTGCGACAGCTTCGACATCATCGCCCGGGGCGAGGAGATCCCCGAGCTTCAGATGGGCGACGTGGTTTACGTCGAGAACGTCGGCGCGTACAGCCTCGCCAGCGCCACGACCTTCAACGGCATGCCCATGGCGAAAGTGCTGATGACGCCTTGAGGACAACCTCATTTCGGACTCCATAGCCATGAAGCGAACCCAGCGCCTGCGCGAAGAGCCCTCGGAAACCCCCGACTGGCTCGTCAAGAAGAAGTGCCCGAACAAGGCCCGGTACCTCTCCGGCCGGCGGATCCAGCCCAAGGGCATCACCGGCAAGGAGAAGCTCGGCGAGCTGATGCAGAACGCCTTCCTGGCCTACAATTCGGCCCGGCTCCGCGAAGGCTGCGAGCTGTTCACCCAAAAGATGCTCGATCCCGACGTCACCGTGGGCATGAGCCTGGCCGGCGCGCTGACGCCCGCGGGCCTGGGCTCTTCGTGCATCATCCCCTTGATCAAGGCGGGGTTCGTCGACTGGATCGTCTCGACCGGCGCGAACCTCTATCACGACCTGCACTTCGCCTTCAACTTCCCCGTCCACGCCGGCAGCCACCTGCTGGACGACACCGACCTGCGCAAGAACGACATCGTCCGCATCTACGACGTGCTGTTGGGCTACTCCGACTGCCTCATGGCCACCGACGAGATCCTGCGGAGCATCCTCGTCGAGCCCGAGTTCCAGAAGGAGATGGGCACGGCCGAGCTGCACTTTCTGCTGGGGCGCTACGCCGCGGAGTGGGAGCGCAAGGCGGGCCTGAAGGACGTCTCGGTGCTGGCCGCCGCGTATCGCTGCGGCGTGCCGTGCTACACCTCCTCGCCCGGCGACTCGACGATCGGCATGAACGTGGCCGGGGTCGAGCTTAGGGGGAACAAGCTGCGGCTGAACCCGTCGATCGACGTCAACGAGACGACCAGCTTCGTGCTCGCGGCCAAGCGGTCCGGCGGGCGCAGCGCCGTGGTCCTGATGGGCGGGGGCAGCCCGAAGAATTTTATGCTCCAAACCGAGCCGCAGATCCAGGAGGTATTGCGGATCAAGGAGGTCGGCCAGGACTATTTCTTCCAGGTGACCGACGCCCGGCCCGACACGGGCGGGCTCTCTGGGGCCACGCCGCACGAGGCGGTGAGCTGGGGCAAGGTCGACCCCACGCGCCTGCCCGACGCCGTGGTCTGCTACACCGACACGACCATCGCGCTTCCGATCCTCACGCACTATGCCCTATCGAGCCACAAGCCCCGGAAGCCCCGCCGCCTCTACGACCACCGGGCCGCGATGATGGAGGCCCTGGTCCGCGAGTACTTCGCGCATAACAAGTAGGGCGCGTGCTCGCACGCACGCGAGGACTAATCCCAAAGGCAGCCCTCGTCGTATCGGATCCCGTGCTTCTTGAGGATGGCGAGGAACTCCTCCTGAAACGTTCGCCTGCGATGATGCTTGGCCTGGGAATCGATGTATGCCACCGTGGGGTGGACCTGTGAGACTCCGATGGTGAACGCCCCATATCCCTCCTGCCAGGCAAAGCCCTGATGCTCCGGGAAGGTCTCATGCACCCATTTGGAGGAAGCCCCCTTGATGAGCTGGATGGCCTTGGCGATGGAGAGCGTTGAAGGGAGCGACAAGAGGAGATGGACGTGATCCTCCACGCCCCCGATGGCCAAGGCTTTCATGTCGTTCTTTCGCGCGATTCCGCCCATGAAGGGCCAGAGTCGCGCCTGGAGGCCCGCCGTGATCAGCGGGCGCCGGCCTTTGGTACTGAAAGCACAATGATACAGGCTGCTCGTGAAGGAATGGCCCATGACCGCACTCCTGGGCACCGGTTCAGCCGTCCCTGCCGGGACGGGCGTGGTGGATCGTGATTCGCCTTCCCAGCGATAAATCGCTGGGCTATTATCAAACGTCCCTGCGGGGCGAGTCTAACCGCGAGCCCTTCCCAGGGTCAAGCCTCGCATGGAATCGGGTCCCTATCGCCTGAAGTGCCACGTCCGACCGGTCCCGAAGGGACCTCTGACAATAGCCCAGCGATTCATCGCTGGGAAACCGGTCGGCAAGCAGCCGCTCCCGTCCCGGCAGGGACGGCTGAAGCCCGGCCCTCTTCGGTCAAACGCAACGGCACGGCTGGACGGCTTGAAGTGGAATACCCAGAGATGTATCATGTTAGCAGGACCGGGGTATCCCAGACCACGCCATCGTACCGTGCCGGGAACCCTCTTGAGTGCGTCATGTCGTGACACCGGGTGGCGATCGGAGGTAGGAATGGCAGGATCAAGTCCAGGCAATGATCAAGACGCGGGCAAGCCGTCCGCTCAAGCAGACTTGCTCCGTCAAATGGGGGAGCGTGGCGCACAATCTCGTGTCGCACCCAGTCTCTTCGCCCTGCTCGGGATACCAGATTCGCCGAGGCTCTTTCCGGCAGAACGCGCGCCTCTTGACCCGGCGGCCGTCCGGGCCGCCCATCGGCTCGCTTATGGTCCGCGTTACGCGGAACCGACAGCACCTGAACAGAGGGCCCTTCAGCAAGAAATTCTCGATCTGCGATCGAAACTTGAAAGAAAGGCGCAGGAAGCCGCAACAGCCGCAGCCAGTGCCGAAGAGCAAAGGAGCCGCCTCGAGGAGTGGCAGAGTGCCTACGCGGAGGTGATCCAGAAGCAAGACCTCAGCTATCTCCTCGATCGTGTGGGCGAGCCCGCACGAAGGGCCTTGCTCGCGGGCAATTCGCTGAGGTCCTTCTTCGAGACCAGACAGCCGTGCGATGCCTTCGTAATGTCGATCGACGTTCGCCGCTCCACGGAGCTGATGCTCAAAGCCAGGGAGCCCCGCCTCTTCGCCGATTTCACGACTTCTCTGTGCGATACCCTCAGCCAGATCATCCTCGACAACTTCGGCGTCTTCGACAAGTTCACCGGTGATGGAATACTGGCGTTCTTTCCCGTCTTCTACAGTGGACCGGATGCCGGTTACCGGGCCGTCAAGGCCGCCGACGAGTGTCACGCGGCTTTCTTTGAGCACTACCGAAGCAGCCGGCGATGCTTTGTCTCGGTCTTGCGCGACGCGGGGCTCGGGATTGGCATCGATTATGGCCAGGCGCAGATCGTTCGCATTCGCGGCGATCTGACGGTAGTCGGCACGCCCGTTGTGTACGCGTGCAGGATGGGAGGGGCCAGCGCCGGCCACACGTTGCTCAACCAGCCGGCCTACGAGGAGATCTTCGAAAAGTTCAGCGCCTACTGCAACTTCGCCGAGACGGACATTATCTTCAAGCACGAGGGCCCCACCCTCGCGTACCAGGTGGCTCTCAACGGCAAGCCATACCGACCAGGAGAGCCCTCCTGGCTGGCCGCCAATCCAGCGGAAGCAAACCCGCAATCAACCGAGGACGTGAAGGAAACGAACGAATGAAGGGCTGCCAATTGATCCTCGCCAGATTCGTTGCCCGGGCTGCCCGGCCGCTGCGCGGAGCGCGGGCAGGGGCCCTTGTGTCGGGCGCGGTGCTGCTGTTGGGCGGTTGGGCGGCGGCCCGGGCCGAGGACGCCGCCGCTCGCATCCAGCGACTCGCCCGCGAAGTCACCCCCGCGGTCGTGGCCTGGCGCCGCGACTTCCACGCCCACCCCGAGCCGTCGAATCGCGAGCAGCGAACCGCCCGGATCGTCGCCGAGGCACTCCGTGCCATGGGAGCCGACGACGTGAAGACCGGCGTGGCCCGGCACGGCGTGGTCGCCTCGATCCGCGGACGCAAACCGGGGGACGTGGTGGCCTTGCGGGCCGACATGGACGCCCTGGCGATCCGCGAGCGGACCGGCCTGGCGTTCGCCTCGCAGAACGACGGCGTCATGCACGCCTGCGGGCACGACGCCCACACGGCCATCCTCCTCGGCGCGGCCCGGGTGCTGGTCCAGATGCGCGACGAGCTTCCCGGCACGGTCCGCCTGCTCTTCCAGCCCGCCGAAGAAGGAGCACCGCTGGGCGAAGAAGGCGGGGCGAAACGCATGATCAAGGAGGGCGCACTCGACAATCCCACGCCCTCGGCCATCTTCGGACTGCACGTCTCCACCGAGCTGAAGGCCGGCCAGGTGGGATACCGGTTCGGGGCCACGCACGCGAGCGTCGATCGCTTTCGGGTCACGCTGGCGGGGAAGCAGTCGCACGCGGCCTTCCCCTGGCACGGCGAAGACCCCATTGTGGCCATGGCGCACGTCATCACGGCGATCCAGACGATCCCCAGCCGGCACGTCGACGCCCGCCGCCCGGTGGTCGTCTCGGTCGGCATTGCCCAGGCGGGCACGGCCTGGAACATCATTCCCGGAGAGGCGGTGCTGGAAGGGACCGTGCGCACGCACGATGCGAAGGTCCGCCAGCGCGTGCTCGAGTACTTCCGCCGCATCGTGGAGAACACGGCGGTGGCGCACGGCACGCGGGCGACCATCCTGCTGGACGACTACGGGCCGCCGGTGTGGAACAGCCCCGAGCTGGGCAAGCAGATGCTCCCCACGCTGGCCGTCGTGGCGGGCCAGGCGAGCGTCGTGGAGATCGAGCCGATCATGGGCGGGGAGGATTTCAGCCACTACGCCGAGCGGATCCCGGGGTTCTTCCTGGCCCTGGGCGTGGCCGACCCTGCGGCTCCCCCGGGCAGCGTGGCCCACGTGCACACCCCGCAGTTCGTCGTCGACGAGGCCGCCCTGCCGGTCGGGGTGCGCTTGATGGCGTCGCTGGCCATCGACTACCTCCGGGCCGGCGGCGGCGGAAAGAGAGTCCGCTGAGAATCCCCGCCGATTCAACACGCTCCTGGCCCACTACCTGGCGGGGATCCGGTTCGCCCTGGGCAGCCTTCCGGCGGAGGCCACCCCGCCGCAGAGGTAAATTCGGTCGGGGGCGGTTGTCAGGTGCCGGGGATGCGGGTATCTTTACGTGGAGAGGGAGCTTGGGCGGCTAGCTCAGTTGGTTAGAGCGCCATCCTCACACGGTGGAGGTCGTCAGTTCGAGCCTGACGCCGCCCACATCGAAGACCCGCTGACCGCGATGGTCAGCGGGTCTTTCTTTGTTGATGGGATAAGCAGTTACGGCAACCACGGCAGGCAAAGACAACGGGGCGCCAGCGCAATCAGTCGGTTCGCGGCCGGGCCTTCTCAGCCACGTGCACGATGGCGTCGAGCTTCTCTACCACCTCGGGGTCGATGTCCTCCGCGGCGACGTGCTGGGCCAGGACGTGATAGTCGGTCTTCCGCATCAGGTTCGGCAGGCCGATCTCGCGGAAGAACCGCTCGAACAGCGGATCGAGGAGTTCATCCGTCGCCTTGACCTTGCTCCAATAGGGGTCCTTCGGATCGCGCAAGGCAACCGGGGGGACCATGTCGGCGATGGTCGCCTCCATCTTGGCTACCCAGACCGTGGCGAACAACCCCTCCCCGGCGGCCTCTCTGGCGTAGGACGTAAGCACTCTGGGCATGCAAAGGTAGCTCTCGATCTCCCGTTTCCTCCAGGTCAGGCCGACCGCGCCGAGGTCGTCGGGGAGCGAACGCTCCAGGCGATCGAAGATCGCGATGCCCACCAGATCGGGCTTGGCTTCCCGGAGTCCGAAGAAATGGGTCCGCACCGCTCCCGGCTGATTGCCGACCGGATGGACGAAAGGGCGGTCCAGGTGCGCTGCGGCGGGGTGTGAGAGTCGGCGGGCAAATGCCTGGAGAATCGCCAGGTCGGTCGATCCTTCCAGGTACAGCACCCAGCCGGTCTGCTCGGCCATGTAGTACTGGTCGAAGCCGATTTCCTTCAGCGCTTTCATGACCTGGGAGCCGCGGTCGTCGATGCGGTGCGGCTTTCCCACAAAGGCAATCACCAGGTCGCGATCGGCAGCTTCGTTCAGAACGACTTCCGAATGGCTTGCCGCGATGATTTGACACCCCTGCTCCTGGGCAACTTCCGTAAGCAACCGATACGTTTGATGCTGCCGGAGTATCTCCAGGTGGGCATCCGGCTCGTCCAGCAACAGCACGGTCTTAGGGTTGGCGTAAAGGTGGCCCAACAGGAGAAGGGTTTGCTGGAGACCGCGCCCCGAGCTGGACACATCGAGGCGCGACCCGTCCTCCTTATACTCCAGGGTGATCTCAGCGTGCTCGGTGCAGTTCGGCGGGAGGACGCGCACGCCAAACAGTCTACAAACTCGGTCCGCCATCTCCCCCCAGACCTTCCGGCCTCGTTCCTGATAAACGCGGAAACACAGGTTGCGGAGCACCTGCGCGGTTTGCCCCTGCCCGATAAGGAAATCGACCTCTCCCTGCTGCTTGAGAAACTCGCGGTCGGCAAGGCCGGACATGGGCGGCAGGTAGGCTACCCTGACCTCTCCGGCCGCTTTGGGGATTTCCGAGAATCGCGCCTCCTTGACCGGCCGATCCTCGCAGCCCGGCAGTCGCAGGGGACGGCACAGGATCGACTCTTCATTGGCGTAGTCGAATTCCAGGCCGCAGGACCAGAGGTTGTCCTCGGCCACGCCCTCGACCGTCACGTCAATACGGATGTTGGAAGTCAGCGTCTTCTTCTTCCCGTCCTTCGTCTTTTCCTCAACCTGGTGACCCTCGCGCACGCGGCGCCCGCGCCACAGCAGATTGGCCGTGGGCACGGGAACCGAGACAAGATCGCGGCGGTTGATCGTCACTCCGGGGCGCTTCTCCGGCGACGCCTTTCCGCCCCGCTTCGCGTTCCATTGCCTCAACCCCGTGGCCCAAAGGGCCAGGGCCTGGAGTGCCGTCGTCTTCCCCGAGTTGTTGGGGCCGATCAGCACGACGGTCTGGCCCAACTCGATGTCGACCTCGCCGAAGCGTTTGAAATTCCGTGCGATAAGTCGCGTCAGCATCTGGCTTACCCTCTTGTCGCCGGGCTGCGTCGGGAGCTCTCCTGTGCGGACAGGTCACCCCCAGTCTAGCGGAGCCCGCGACGCCCCGTCAACGCATGTCGGCCTGCCCGTCCACTCGCCTTTCCGCCGCACCTCGAGGGCCCCCCGGTTCTCCTCCGCCCCGGAAGAGGGTACAATCCGGTCTTTGCATGCTTTGGACTTGGTTCCCCCTGGGCAAACGGCTTGAGGAATCCCAATGAGTACGCTTATGGCACTGACCTTCGCAACGGTTCTGACGGCGGCCCCGCCCGGCGAGGCGCCGGCCCGGGTCCCGCAGATTCCCTTCGAGAAGCACACGCTGCCCAACGGGCTCCAGGTGATCCTGCACGAGGACCACTCGACGCCGATCGTTGGGGTGAACGTCTGGTACCACGTGGGCTCAAAGAACGAGCGCCCGGGGCGGACCGGCTTCGCCCATCTGTTCGAGCACATGATGTTCCAGGGCTCGAAGCATTACGACAACGACTTTTTCGGCCCGCTGCAAAAGGCCGGCGGGCGGCTCAACGGCTCGACCAGCGACGACCGGACCAACTATTGGGAAACCGTGCCTTCAAACTACCTGGAGCTGGCGTTGTGGATGGAGTCGGACCGGATGGGCTTCCTCCTGCCGGCGATGACCCAGGCCAAGCTGGACAACCAGCGCGACGTGGTCAAGAACGAGCGCCGGCAGAGTTACGAGAACCGCCCCTACGGGCTGACCGAGGAGACGATTTCGGCTGCGATGTACCCGCCCGAGCACCCTTATAGCTGGACCACGATCGGCTCGATGGCCGACATCGGCGCGGCCAGCCACCGGGACGTGTCGGACTTCTTTCGCCGCTACTACCATCCGGGCAATGCCAGCCTGTGCATCGCGGGGGATTTCGAGCCGGCGGCGGCCAAGCGCCTGGTGGCGAAGTATTTTGGCCCGATCCCGGCCGGCCCGAAGGTCGAGAAGCTCAAGCCGCGGCCGGTCGAGCTGGCCGAGTCGAAGCGGATCCGGATGACCGATCGGGTGGGGCTGCCGCGACTGTACATGAGCTGGCACACCGTGCCGATGCTCGCCGCGGACGACGCCGAGCTGGACGTCCTGGCCGACGTGCTGGCCGGCGGCAAGACCTCGCGCCTGTTTAAGGCCCTGGTCCGGGAGAAGCAGATCGCGCAGGAAGTCCACGCGTTTCAGAACTCGCAGGAGATTGCCGGGCGGTTTTCGATCGTGGTCACGCCGCGCCAGGGCCGGACGCTGCCGGAGATGGAGTCGGCGGTGCGCGAGGAGCTAGCCCGGCTGCGGGCCGAGCCCCCCACGGCCGAGGAGGTGCGCCGGGCGGTCAACCAGTTCCACGCCCAGTTGGTGCGGGGGTTGGAGCCGGTCAGCGGCTTCGGCGGCCGGGCCGACCGGCTCAACATGTACAACGTCTTCACCGGCGACCCCGGCTACCTGGCCAAGGATTTCGAGCGTTACCTGAAGGTCGATCCGGCTGCGGTGCGGCGGGTGGCCGAGAAGTACCTGGGCGAGAAGCTGGTGGTTCTGGAAGTCACGCCGGGCAAGCCGGGCGAGATCACCCCCGACCCGCGCGAGCCGGCCCATGCGGCCCGCGCCGAGCTGGCCAAAAAGATCAAGGAAACCCCCTTGCCCGAGGCCCCGGCCGTGGCCGAGGACGCGGACCGGACCAATCTCCCCAAGGCCGGCGCGGAGCCGAAGTTCGTGCTCCCGCCGATCCATCGCAGCCGGCTCACCAACGGGATGCAGGTCCTGGTGGTCGAGAAGCACGAGCTGCCCACGGTGTATCTGCACGTCATTTTTCCCTTTGGCCGGGCCCAGGAGCCGGCGGCCAAGCTCGGGCTGGCCCCCTTGCTGGCCTCGGTCTGGGACGAGGGGACGGGGCGTCGCAGCGCGATGGAGATTGCCGAGGAGTTGGCCGGCATCGGGGCCAGCCTCGGTTTCTCCGCGGCGGTCGACGGGACGTCGGCGCGGCTGTTCGCGCTGACGCACCACTTGCCCAAGGCCCTGGACGTGGCCGTCGACGTGCTCCAAAGCCCCGCCTTCCCCGAGCCGGAGCTGGTGCGCGAGCGGAACATGGCCATCGGCCGGCTGCTGATGATCCGCAGCGAGCCCAACGCCCTGGCGGCGTTGGCGATCGTCGGCAGGCTGTACGGGCAGGACCATCCCTACGGGAAGCCGATGTTCGGCACGGCGGCGACGCTGGGGTCGATCGCCCGCAACGACCTGGAGGAGTTCTACAAGGCCCACGTCCGGCCGGATCGGGCCGCGGTGGTCGTGGTCGGCGACGTGACCCCCACGCAGATCACCGAGCAACTGGAGAAGGCCCTGGGCAACTGGAAGGGGTTGGGGAGCCCGGCCGGGCAGGCCGTCCCCGCGCCGCCTCCGGCCGGACCGGCGGGGATCGTGCTGATCGACAAGCCGGGGGCTGCCCAGTCGGTGATCTCCGTGGCCCTGATCGGTGCCCGGCGTAGCTCGCCCGATTACTTCCCCCTGACGCTGATGAACAGCATCTTCGGCGGCCAGTTCTCCAGCCGGTTGAACATGAACCTCCGGGAGAACAAGGGGTACACCTACGGGGCGCGGACGCAGTTCGACTGGCGAGCGCACCAGCCCGGCCCGTTCGTCGCCGGGGCCAGCGTGCAGACCGCCGTGACCGCACCCGCCCTGATCGAGACCCTCAAGGAATTCGAGGGGATGCTCGGAAAGCGCCCGATTGCCGCCGAGGAGCTCGATTTCAACAAGACCTACCTGACCCGCGGCTACCCCGCCGCCTTCGAGACCCCCGGCGCCGTGGCCAATCAACTGGAGACCCTCGTCGAGTACGGACTGCCGGACGACTACTTCAACACGGTCGTGCCGAAGATCAACGCCGTCACCGCCGAGGAGATCCTGGCGGCCGCCAGGAAGTACCTCCTTCTCGACCGGCTGGCCGTGATCGTCGTCGGCGACCGCGAGAAGATCGAAAAGGACCTCCGCGAGCTGCCCCTCGGCAAGAATCTCGCCGTGTTGAAGTTCGACGACGACTTCCGCCTGGTCCCGGCGGGCCAGCCGTAGAGCGCAACCATGCGCCGGATGCGGTACCTCGATCTCACGTTGCCCACGGCCGCCGAGAACCTGGCCCTGGACGAGGCCCTGCTCGAGGAAGCCGAGGCGTTGGGCCGGCCGGCCCAGACGCTCCGCGTGTGGGAGCCGGCCGGCCTGGCCGTGGTCGTGGGCCGGTCGTCGACAATCGCCGACGAGGTCCACGTCGAGGCCTGCCTCCGCCTGGGCGTTCCCATCCTTCGGCGCACGAGCGGGGGTTCGGCCGTGGTCATCGGGCCCGGCTGCCTCATGTACGCCCTGGTCTTGAGCCTCCAGCTCCGGCCGGAGCTGCGCGCCGTGAAGCTCGCCCACCGGCGCGTGCTCGGCAAGCTGGCCGATGCGCTGGGCCGGCGCGTGCCCGGGGTCTGCTGCCGGGGCACGAGCGACCTGGCGATCGGCGAAGGCGACCCCACCAAAGACCCAAAAAAGGTCTCCGGCAACAGCGTGCGGCTGAAGCGCGACCACCTCTTGTACCACGGCACGCTGCTCTACAACTTCCCGTTGGAGTGGGCCGATCGTCTGCTGGCGATGCCGCCGCGCCAGCCGGACTACCGCCGCGGCCGCGCGCACGGCGCCTTTCTGGCCAATCTCCCCTTGGAAGCCGCCTCGATCCGCCAGGTGCTCAAGACCGCCTGGGAGGCGACGGAGCCCCACCCCGGCTGGCCGCGGGAACTCACGGGCCGGCTCGCCGCCGAGCGCTACGCCAATCCGGAGGGAGGATGGAGTTGAGGCTGTGTCTGAATGAGGTTGCGTGATTCCAGCAGTCCCCGGGGTGGCTGGTGGCCCGCAGCGACGAAGCCCCAGGCGTGGATTGCTGGGGCACCGCTTCGCTATGCCCCAGCCACCCATCGCCAGCGATTGGACGGGCCCTCCCGAGAAGGGCTGTCAGCCGTCGTAGATTCGGAAGGTCTTCAGCCGTTTGGCGCCGCCTTTTTCGAGGCTGCCGCGGGAAAGGGCGTTGGACTCGGCGACCCAGGAGTACTCGACCTCTTCGAGGCCCCACGCGAGGCCCTTGGGAACCAGGGCCCGCAGGAGCACCAGGCCCACGCCCAGGAGCTGGTACTCGGGGATGACGTTCGTCGAGACCAGGCGGATCCGCTTGATGGCCCGGCGGTTCCATAAGAGGCGCACGAAGCCGAAGGGGAACAGGCGGCCGTCGATCTTGCGGATCCGCGGGTTGTAGTCGAGCATGCCGAAGACGGCGCCGACCATTCGGCCGTCGACCTCCGCGATGGCGGTCAGCTCGGGCACGATCAGCCAGCGGAGCCCCTTGGCGAGGTGCCGGACCTCCTCGGCCGACATCGGGCTGAACCCCCAGTGCTTGGCCATCGAGCGGTTGTAGACGTCGATGAAGCCGATCACGTCGGCGAGGAACCGGGAGCGGTCCAGCGTGCGGAGCTTGACGTTGTACCGTTGGACGATCTGCTCGGCGAGCGGCCCGTGCTTGGCCGAGCTGGCCGGCAGCATGTCCTTGAAGGCGTGGTAGGAGTACAGGTCCTGGGCCTTGGCCAGGCCGCAGCCTTCCAGGAGCCGGCCGTAGTAGGGCGGGTTGTAGGTCATCAGGAAGGTCGGCGGCGAGTCGAAGCCTTCGACGAGCGTGCCCAGGGTGTAGTTCATCCCCGGGTTCATCGGCCCGCGCAGGGCGCAGAGATCGCGCTCGGCCAGCCAGGAGCGGACCGCATCGAGGAGGGCCTTGGCCGCGTCCTGGTCGTCGGCGCACTCGAAGAACCCGAAGAAGCCGCGGGGGTCCTTCTGGTACTCGACGTGCCCGCGGTTGTGGATCGCGGCGATCCGGCCCACCACCTCGCCGCCGCGCCCGGCCAGGAACGTCTGCACCTCGTTGCGCTGGTAGAAGGGGTGGTGGCGGTAGCCGACCAGCTCTTCCTGGTCCATGCGGAGCGGCGGGATCCAATGGGGGTCGTCGCGATAGAGCCTCCAGGGAAGACCCAGGAAGAGCTTCCTTTCGCGCCGGCCGGCAACGGGCTTGACGACCACGCGGCTCATGGCTTCCCCTCGACGAAGTACACGTCGCGATCGGGCCGGGAGCCGCTGCGACGGTGGATCAGGGGCAAAGGCCCTTGGGCAGGTTCCCGGGACACGCGTCGGACCCTCTCGATACCGCGGCGCTCTTGGACTCCGGCCCATCAGGGCGGCTTGAGACTATTGCCGTAGCCGATAATGACCAGGGAGGCGAGCAGCACGGCCAGCCCGGCGGCGAGGAGCTTGTGAGTCCGCTGGCTGGTGCCCTTCCACTCCAGGAGGGCGATGCCCCACAGGGTGCTGAAGATGATCTGGCTGGACATGAAGACGCTCCAGCCGGAGAAGCTGAAGGTGCCGATCTTCGAATCGCCGATGGTGTAGAAGACCATCTGGGAGTACCAGACGATGCCGGCCAAGGCGGAGAGCACGTAGTTGAGCGCCAGGGGCGTGCTCGGTTTGGCGTAGTCGCCGCCGGTGCGGTTCTTGAGGTTGAGCAACACGCACCAGATGACGTTGACGGTGAACCCACCGAGCAGCACGACGACCAGGCCGGGCAGCCCTTGCCAGGTCTCGGGAGTGGCGGGGGCGACCGTGTGCGTCAGCGGCACGATCCCGTGCTTTGCCATTTGAATGCCGAAGGCCATGCCCGCGCTCATCACGCCGGAGAAGATAGCCACGGCGATTCCCTTGGAGAAATTGAACTCCGCCACGGCGGTCTTTTTCTCCGCGTCGGACATCTCACGCTGCTTGGACATGCCGGCCATCCCGGTCAAGACGATCCCGAGCAGGCTCACCCCCACGCCGACGACCCAGGCTGCCAGGGCGCTGGAGCCCCCCTCCTTGCCCAGCAGTTCGGCGAGCTCCCCGAGGACCAGCGGCGGCACCAGCGTGCCGACGGCGGCACACAGGCCGCAGCCGATGGCCACGCCGAGGCCCACGCCGAGGTAGCGGATCATCAGGCCCCAGGTGAGCCCGCCCGCGCCCCACATCGCTCCGAACAGGTAGCACAAGAGGAGCGTCGACGTCGGGGTCTGGCGAAGGACCGAGAGCACGTTGGGCGACATCGTCAAGGCCAGGAGCCATGGCCCGACCACCAGGCCGGCAACGCAGTAGATCAGCCAGTAGCTCTCCCAGGCCCAGTTCTTGACTTTCTTGAACGGCAGGTAGAAGCTTGCCCCGGCGGCCCCGCCGATCACGTACATCAGGATGCCGACAAGAGGACCGATGTCCATAAGAAAACCCAATCTTCTCAAGAGAACGGGGATGGTTGGCTGGCCGATCCTACCGCTTGCCGGTCACCTCGGCCTCGTACTTCTTGACCTCGTCCATCCAGGCCATGGAGACCGGGACGTTCTGCCTCAGGCAATAGTAGTCCCAGACGGCGCCCAGCGGCAGGGTCTTGATCTCCTCGAGCAGGGCCAAACGCTCGGTGAAGCGGCCCTGGTGCTCCAACGCGCGGAGCGCGGCGGTCGGCTCCAAAAGGGCGCCGAGGAGGGCCTTGATCATCGCCCGGGTGCCGATGACCCAGGCCGCCACGCGGTTGATGCTGGCGTCGAAGAAATCCAGCCCGATGTGCACGCGCTGGAGGAACCCGCCGCGAACGATCTCCTCGGCAATGGCCCGCAGGTCGTCGCTCAGGATGACCACGTGGTCGCTGTCCCAGCGGATGCCGCGGCTGACGTGCAGGAGGATCTCGTCGAGAAAGAGCATCACGCTGGAGATCTTGTCGGCGATCGTCTCCGTGGGGTGGAAGTGGCCGGCGTCGAGGCACAAGAGCTTGCCGGTCTTGACCGCGTAACCGAGATAGAACTCGTGGGAGCCGACCACGTAGGTCTCCGAGCCGATCCCGAAGAGCTTGGCCTCGACGGCGTCGAGGTTGGCCTTGGGGTCGATCGGCGGGGCGAAGATCTCGTCCAGCGAGCGGCGGAGTATCTCCCTCGGGCCCTTGCGGTCGATGGTCACGTCCTTGTAGCCGTCGGGGATCCAGACGTTCGTGACGCAGGGGGTGCCCAGGGCCCGGCCGATCGCCTCGCCGACCTTGCGGCAGGCAATGGCGTGCTCGACCCAGAAGCGGCGGATGCCCTCGTCGCGATGGGCGAGCGTCAGCCCGTCGGCGGCCTTGGGGTGCGAGAAGAACGTGGGGTTGAAGTCCATCCCGATGCCGAGCTGCTTGGCCCAATCGATCCACCGCTGGAAGTGCCTGGGCTCGATCTCGTTGCGATCGACGAACTTCCCGCCCGGCTCCAGGTAGATGGCGTGGATGTTGAAGCGGTGCTTGCCCGGGATGAGGCTCAGTGCCTTCTGGGCGTCGGCGCGGAGCTCGTCGGGGGTTCGGGCCTTGCCGGGATAGTTCCCGGTGGCCATGATGCCGCCGCCGGTCAGGCCGGCCTCGTTCTCGAATCCGCCCACGTCGTCCCCTTGCCAGCAGTGCATCGAGACGGCGATGCGCGCGAGGCGCTCGAGCGCCTCGTCGGTGTGGGTGCCGAATTCGGCGTAACGCTCCTTGGCCAGTTGATAGGCTCGTTCTATTGTCGCCGCGTTCACGGGCAACCTCCTTATTCTCTTGGCAGCAATGTTCCCTCCATCCGTAGCCTGATTGTGCCGCGAAAGCTGCCAGGACGCCAGGGGCGGGCCCGGCAGAACTCGAACCGGCTCCGCCCGAGGTCGGAAGCCCCCCACATCTTACCACCCCAGAAGGGGGCTCGATGGCCCTAGTCCGTGTTTCTGACCGGCCGGGTAACGGTGGTTGCCCGTTTCGGGACTTGTTTCGCGGCATCCTGTCCAAAGGGGCCCAATTGACATGCGCTCGGGGAGTGGTAGGCTGACGCCTACTGATGGATCGGGACTGACAGGTCGAGGGACCGATGTCGGTGTCGTGGCCGCCAACATGGCAGAGGCCACTGCGAACCCACGTCCTCAACCGCGAACGGGCCGGCGTCCGCAGTCCGATAGACGGACTCGGGAGCCATTCGACGAGGTTCCGTTATGCCGATCCGCATAAGATGCCGTGATGAACCGCCGCACAGGCGTCAAGCACCGCAGTGCGAAGGCGTTAAGGCGTCTCGGACAACAGTTCCCACGGCGTGTTATACGGACAGGAAACGAGGACTCCGCAGCTTATGCGGATCAGTCTAACCATTGTTCGCCGGAAACCCCAACTACACACTGGAGAACCAATGTCTGATCGCGTCAAACAATATCAAGAATCGTACTCCTCGCTGATCCAGTCGCAACAACGCGTCTCCGAAATCGTCGCTTCCGTTTCTTCTCTCGCCCAAGCCACTCGCGATTGGAAACGACTCCGAATCACTGGCGCAGTTCTCCGTGATGAAATCACACTGAACGACAAGTTGCCGTGTGTATCATTCGACGATTGGCCAACCTTTGAAGCATTCAGAGATGCCGTCTCCGCTTACTGGAAAGCGAAACGAACATCGGAAAACAACTGGATGAACATGACGGATGCCGAACGAACTGGGCTCAGCCCTCCGCATGGAATTTGATTTTGATTGGCATCGACATCCTCGAATCCAGAACAACACCACGGTCACCAAAATCGTGAATGGCAAAACCATCGCCCCTCACCTTGACGCTCAATTCGTGCAACGCACTAAACGCTGCCCGAATTGCATAATACATGGCTTCCTGGGATGGCAATTCGTTTGATGCCAATTCACGCATCGCGGACTTTGTCTCGTTCACAACCAACTCCTTCACAAAAAAGGCGAACACAATGTTGGACCGGAGCCGCGTTACGGTCCTCGAAAGTGGTTACGTTGATCGGGCGCGGCCCGGTCAACATGGTCGTTCGACTCAGATGTTCAGGGAAGGAAGGGGGGCAGCTATTTCGTCCAGTTCTCGACTTTAAGGCCGCGGATCCTCTTGAACTCGGACTCGTTGTTGGTGACCAGGACACATTCGAGCGAAAGCGCATGGGCGGCAATCAGCAGGTCAAGCGAACCGACCGGGGTTCCTTGCCTTTCCAGGTGGGCGCGTAGCGGCCCATACCGCAGAGCCGCCCCGTCGTCATACGGGAGAACCTCAATCGGAGCCAGGAATTCGGTCAAGGCCAGTTTGTTCTGCTCCGGTTTGACGCTCTTCGCAACCCCATACTCCAGCTCGCTGAGGGTGATCGAGGAAATGCCGATTTCGGACACCTGTTTGCGCTGAAGCTTCCGGATCACCCGTGCGGGCCTCTTGCGAATGACGTAGACACAGATGTTCGTGTCGAGCAGGTACCTGATCACAGATCGTGCCTTTTCTGTTCGGGCGGCTGCTGCCTTTCGGACATGAAATCGTCGGAGAAGTGATCAAGGCTGTTCAGCAGCGGAGCCCACGGGTCGTCTTTCGAGAACAGGATGACGAGCCCTTGGAATCTCTTGACGTACACCTCCGGCCCCCGGAAGCGGCAATCTTTGGGCAGCCTGACCGCTTGGCTGCGTCCATTGATAAAGAGTCGCGCAGTCTTCATAATTGCCTCCCATCTCGGCAGAGGTAGATACCAAAGTATATACCAAGGACAACGGCCCAAATCAAGGCTGTGCCCATAGTTTCAGGGTCGAACCAGCGGCTGGAATCGACGGATTAGCAGTCCGTCCTACGGCCCGTCCTACGGCCGCGAGACCTGCGGGGGCCTACGTCCCCTTCCCAGGTCCGATCGCCATGAGGTGCGAGACGGTCCGCAGGTACATCACGCCGCCGGCGATGGCCGGGGTGCTGTGGCTCCGCTCGCTGAGGTCGAAAGCCCCCTCAGTACCTTACCGCCCTAGAAGGGGGTACGATGATCCCACTCCGCATTTCTCACCCGCCGGGGAGCAGGCCGCAGGCCCACTCACAGGGGGGCTGGGAGCGTCCGAGAAGTCCGCCATTCCGGCGAGTTCTCGGGGTCTTGAAAGACGAGATGGCAATCTGGGACTGGCGCGGTACAGGTTAGGGATGCAGCCCGGCCCGACAACGCGCGACTCAAATTGCGAAGGCCTGATGAGACACACCGGCCGGTGCTCAAGGGGACCCGCTGGCTGCAATTCGACGACACGTTAAAATTTTAACGCAATGGGCCTTGCATTCGCGCCACTGAGCGTTAAAATATTAACGATATGCGGTGCCGCTCATTCTGGGTGCCGTATTGGAACACTGTCACTGCAGGAGCTGATGATGCCTGAACCGGCCGAACTCAGTCGACGCGAGCGACAGATCATGGATGCTGTCTTTTCGCTCGGGGAGGCGACTGTGAACAAAGTCGTCGAAACCATTCCCTCGCCGCCGACGGCGATGGCGGTTCGAAGAATGATGCACATCCTGGAAGAAAAGGGGCATCTTCGACGACGGGAGAGCGGTCGGGAAGTGATCTATGCTCCTCGCCAGGCCAAAGACAAGGCCGGACGCCGCGCATTGGAGCGAGTGCTGGAGACGTTCTTTGGCGGCTCTCTGGAAGAAGCACTTGCCGCGCATTTACATTCACGAAAGGACCAAGTGTCGATCGATGAGCGTGAGCGCTTGATTGCGTTAATCGAACAAGCACATCAGGAGGGTCGCTGAGATGAATCGCACGTTACTTGCTGCTGCTGCGATGTTCAGCGCATCGAATGTGGTGCTGGTGGATTCCGCCGTCAAAGGCACAGCGCTGCTGGTATTGGCGGCTGTCGCGGCCATGATTCTGAGGCGTGACTCGGCGGCGACTCGACATCTTGTGTGGCTGCTTGTGATTGTCGCAATGCTGGTTGTGCCGGTGTTGTCGACGATGTTGCCTCAGTGGCGAGTGCTGCCAGGGTGGGCGGGTATTCCACCAGAAACGGCCGTCGTGGATACAAGCCCGCCCTCAATCGTCAGGCCCGCAGATGGTGCCGTCGAATTGCCGCAGAATGCGGATCCCGAGGAAGTCGAGCGGCCATCCGCAACTGCGCATCAACCTGCTGCTGGACTGCCCGATTCACGGCCCGCGTTAGTGACACCGGAAGTCATTCCCGAGTCGGCGGTTTGGAGTTGGAACTGGCTTAACGCATTGCCATTCGTTTGGGCAATTGGTTTTTGCGTGCTCATCCTGAGGCTGATGGCCGCTCGATGGATGCTCTGGAATGCCGAGCGACAGGGGACGGTTATTTGGTTGTCAAGGCAACCTGCGAAGGCAACTCATGAGCCCATCGCAACGGCCTTTGAAGCCGTGTGTTTGCAGCTCGGGATCTGTCGCTCTGTCACCCTGTTGATTCGCCCGGACAAGACGATTCCCGTGGTCTGGGGCATTCTTCGATGTCGTCTGTTGCTTCCCGCAGCGGCGAGGCTTTGGAGCGGCGAGCAACTGCGATCCGTTTTGCTGCACGAACTCGCCCACGTCAAGCGTCGCGACACGATGGCTCAACTGCTGGCGCAGATCGCATGTGCTCTGCACTGGTTCAATCCCCTGGTGTGGTTCGCGGCCTGGCGTCTTGGCGTGGAAGGTGAACGAGCGTGCGACGATTTGGCACTCGCCAATGGCGTGCGCGCGTCGGCCTATGCCGAGCATCTGCTCAACGTAGCGACGAAGCTCTCACCCGCACGCTGGACGTCCGCCTGCGGCCTGGTCATGGCGCGCAAGTCTTCACTCGAAGGCCGCCTCCACGCCGTCCTCAGTGAGAAGCTCAACCGTCGCGGGGTGTCGGTGGCGCTGGCCGCAATCGCCCTGGCAATGACTGTTGGTATCGCCGTGCCGATCACGATGCTCCGTGCGGCGGATGAAAAGCCCGGCGAAAAACCGAAACCCACGACCTCCGACATGAAGCGGAAAGGCGGCGAGAAGCTCAACCCCGGTACGGAGGAGAAACTGCGGTGGGGCGAACCGGTCGGTGGGCTGCGGGCGGCGATTGTCATCCGCCCTGCTCCTGGCAAGCCGAAGGCGGGCGACTTGCCGGATCTCTATCTGGCGGTGCAAAATGTGTCGGATGCACCGATCCGTTTCAGCGACACCACCGCAGCGCCGAAGCTCCGCGAGTTGTATCTCAAACGCGACGGTCGAATTCTGGCGGGAGTCGTGTCCAAGGACCCAACAGGGACCGATGTCATGCTCCAGCCTCGCGAGGTTGTTTTCCTGCTTATGTTCGTGTCTGACTGGAAGAGCGGGGACGGACGCACCCCGGGGTCAATCTTCGCGGAGGACGCGCTTAAAGACACGCATCAGACCATGGTCGCGGAGATGCAGATCGAGAACGCACCGGCAGGAGCATGGACGGGCAAGCTCGTCACCGGCGAGACGAGCGGAGAAGTGGCGGCGGGCAAGCCGCAGCCGAAACACGAAGACGCGCAGACGCTCTTCAAACAATGGCAGGCCAGTGCACGGACGGACGGGGAGATTCCCGGCGCGCTCGTTGGGAAGCTAGGCGCGAAGGTGAAATACTTCATCTCGCTCAATAAGGGCGATGGAGGAGGCCACGACTTGGCAGGGAAGTTTGAGAAGCTGCTGCCCCGTTTCGATGCAGCGGGCGACTGGACGCAGTCGGATGCCATCGCGCTGCTCGACGACGTCTCCGCCATCCACAGAATCCCGCTGAGGACCACGTTGGAAGCTGCCGAGGAGAACATCATCCGCGCCGGCGAGCCACTGCCGGCGGAACTGGCCGGCGCCCCGTGGGGCCAACCCTCGCCGGACGGCCTGCGCGTGGCGTGGCTTTTGGAGCCGCGTGCGAAGGAGTATCCGCTCGGCACACCGCTCAAGTCTCGCATCCTTGTCCACAACTCGGGCAAGAAGACGGCGGTCTTCATCATGCCGTCGTGGCAGCAATCCTCCAAGCATACCGCGTATGATGCAAAGGGCGCGGCAATCAATGTCTCCTCAACGTATTGGACGACCATGGCGCGGAAGATGACCTACCGGCTCGCGCCCGGCGAATACTGCGAAACGCCGGCCCCCGGCATCGGCGTTGGCGCCAAGACCGAAGGCGAAGATTGGGCCAACGTGCGCGTCGGCGCGTGGATCGACGTGAAACAGGGCGACGAAGTGCGTTTCTCGCCAGGCGCCGTCGAAGTGCGTTGCTCGCCATCCGTTGTCGGTACCATGATGATGGACGGACGTCCTTTGAACGTAGATCCAAAGGACGCGGCGGATCTGTGGGGAAAAATCATCGCCGAGCGTGTCGAACGCGAACTGCCGCTTCCAGCCGCAGCAGCCCAGCGCGAGCAGATTATCCGCCGCGTGACGCTCGACCTTTTCGGCGAGGCACCAACGCCGGAGGAAATAACTGCGTTCGTCGCCGACGATGCGCCCACTGCACGGGCCTCGCTGGAGAAACGCCTCGTGGACAGGCCCGGCATGGCGCCGTTTACGGGCACGCTGCCGCCGGGCGACATCCAATTCCGCGTTCTCGCCGCCGACCCGGACGCCGCGAAAAAGCCGCGCGTCGCGACCGCCCCGGGCTACTTCATCCTCGGCGACAACCAGCGCTTGCAGGTCGAGCAGACACCCAACGGCAATCGCCGCACGAATAAGGCAACGATCCGATTCTTCTCCTCCGCCCCGAAAGCCGACCCACCGGGCAAGCCCTACGAAATCGCGCTCCCCGACGGGCTGCTCACGTATGCCATCGCGTGGGAGCGCGGGGCGGGCGTGCTGTGGATCAAACAGAAAGGCATGGTCCGCAGCTACGACTTCACCGACCCCGCGCAGGTGAAGGAAACGACTTTCAGAGAACCGGCAAATCTCGAAAAAGTGCCCAAGCCCATCCTCAACGCCCTGCCGGCCGTGCTCGACGTGCCCGGCGCGCCGAGGCCGGCGGCGGAATCGCCGAAATAGGAGGACGCAGAGGCAAAGCCCATCGGTCGCGATCCGGCCCTGGCGGTTTGCAGGCCCGGCCATGGCCCGCAGCCGCCGGGGAATCTGAAGGCTGTCGTAACCGAACAGCCGATGCCGTAGACTGCCGTTGACCGAGCGATTGTTTCAGAAACCCGTGCAGCATGAGACATGCCGAAAAAGGACGGATTGGCAATCCGTCCTACGGCCCGTCCTGCGGCCGCGAGACCTGCGGGGGGCTATGTCCCCTTCCCAGGTCCGATCGCCATGAGGTGGGAGACTGTCCGCAAGTACATCACCCCGCCGGCGATGGCCGGGGTGCTGTGGCTACGCTCGCCGAGGTCTACCCGGAAGGGGGGCTGGAACTTGTCCGAAGCCGCCAGAATGACCAGCTTCCCGTCTCGGGCGATGCAGTAGAGCCGATCGCCCAGCCGGACCGGCGAGCCAAAATAGTCCCCGCCCACGCGCTGGACCCAGTGGACCTTGCCGGTCGGGGCGTCCAGGCAGGTGACCACCCCCTGATCGTTCCAGACGAACAGCAACGAGCCGCGTGCCACGGGAGTCACGACGTAGGGCAAGGACTTCTCGACGCGGTAAAGCACCTTGGCCTCGATCTGGCGGTCCGGATCGCCGGGCCGAATGGCGATCATCTGCCGGCCGACGCCCCCGACCCCCGCCGCCGCAAAGATCACCCCGGCCGCCACGGCCGGTGATCCGACCACCCGATTCTGGAATACCGGCAGCTCCCAAAGGAGTTTCCCGGAGCGCGGGTCGAGACCGCTCACGCCATGCGTCCAGCTACTGAGGATCAGTTGCGGTTGGCCCGCCTCGGGCTGGTAGATGCAGGGGGTGGCGAAGGCCGCCGAGCCGTCGCCGGTCTTGCGCGGGGCTTGCCACCGGGTCTTGCCCGACGCACGCTCCAGGGCCACCACAAAGCTGGTCCCGTCCTGGTCGTTGGGCACGATCAGGAGGTCTTCGAACACGATCGGAGACGCCCCGAAGCCGTGCTGCGAGACAAACGGCCCGAGGTCGCGCTCCCAGCGCTTTTGACCGTCGCGCTGGTCCAGCGCCACGACCAGGTACTGCTTGGGCGTGGCCGTGGTGACGTAGATCGTGTCCGCGTCGGCTGCCGGGGTGGACGACGCATAGCTGTTGAACTTGTGCTTCGAATAGGCGGCCGACTCGAAGGTCTTGCTCCACAGGCCCTCCCCGCTGGCGGCCTTCAGGGCCTGGACGACCAGGGTGCCGTCCTCTTCCCGGGCGGAGGTCACGAAGACCCTCTCGCCGCAGACCACGGGCGAGGAGTGGCCGATGCCCGGCAGCTCGACCTTCCAGCGAAAGTCCTTCTCGGTCCACTGGTCCGGCAAGGTGCCTGTCTCGCTCGCGCCCAAGCCGTTCGGGCCGCGAAACCGCCCCCACTCCTGGCCGGCGGCTCCCGCGGCCAACAACGACATCGCAAGCAGGGCCCACGTCCCAAATCGACAGCGGCGCAACATCGCAGTTCTCGCGTGGAGTAGAGTGGAGTGGAGTGGAAGGCAACGGCAGGGGCCCCAGGCAGGTTGAATCCGCACAGGCCGCCGGATTCTACCGGCTTGGCCGGTCGTTTGTCGACGGGGCGATTGGCGTAACCGAGGGAAAACGGGCCAGGGCGCGGCCCCTCCCACCTTGGAGGGGAATCGGAACACACCCGCGACCTCCACCCGACTTCCCCGGCCCATCGACCTTGCCCGACATGGCGATTGTCGGTAGTATGTCACAGTACTAACCTATTACGAGTGGGGAATTTAGAGAAACCTCGAAGACCCAGGTCCAATAGAGGGATACTGAATGAGACACGTAAGCCTCTTCCCAAGCCGTGGCCGCTGGTGTGCTGTGGTGGTGTTGGCGCTGTCGGTGGGCGTTTTCTGTCCGCTGGGATGGGGCGAGCCGACTCGTCCCGGGGCCCACGAGCACGAGATCGCCCGAACGGTTTGCTCGATCCTGAAGAAGGACCACCTGACCCGGCACCCGTTCGACGAGGAGATTGCCGGGCGGTGCTTGACCCAACTGTTCGCCATGTTCGACCCGTTGAAGGTCTATTTCTACCAATCGGACGTCGACCGGTTCATGGCCCGAAAGAAGGAGGTCGAGAAGACGCGGGAGGGGAACGTCTCGTTGGCGTTCGAGATATTCGGGACGCTGGTGAAGCGGGTGGACGAGCGGGTCAAGCTGGCGGACGAGCTGTTGGCGATGCCCCACGACTTCAGCCTCGACGAGGAAGTGGTGAGCGATCGCAAGGCCCTCCAGCACCCGAAGGACGAGCGGGAGGCCCGGGAGCGGTGGCGCAAGCGAATCAAGTACGATCTGTTGATGCTTCGGGCGGACCGGCTGGACGAGGAGAAGAGCGCGAAGCCGAAGCCGGAGCAGGAGGGAGCTCCGCCGGCGGAGAAGCCGGAGAAGAAGTCGGCCGCCGAGCAGGCGCAGGAGGACGTCAAGAGGCTGAGCAATCGTTACCACAGGATTGCGAAGCGGTGGCACCAGACCCAGAACGATGAGCTGCTGGAGTTGTATCTTTCCGCATTGTGCTCGAGCTACGACCCGCACTCGAGCTACATGTCGGCCGATACTGTGGACGACTTTAACATCATGATGTCTCTGGAGCTCGAGGGCGTGGGGGCAGAGCTGAAGACCACGGACGGGGAGACGATCATCAACCGGCTGGTACCCGACGGGGCGGCGGAGAAGGACGGGCGATTGAAGCCCGGCGACAAGATCGTCGGCGTGGGCCAGGGGAACGAGGGTCCGATCCAGGACGTGGTCGAGATGAAGCTCCGCGACGTGGTCAAGCTGATTCGCGGCCGGCGCGGGACCGTGGTTCGCCTGGAGGTCGTTTCCCCCCGCGGCAAGGAGCGGAAGGTCATCCAGATCACGCGCGCCAAGGTCGAGCTGAAGGACGGCGAGGCGCGCTCCAAGGTGTTCGAGGCGGGCCGGAAGCCCGACGGGAAGCCGTACCGGATCGGCGTGATCGACCTGCCCAGCTTCTACATGGACATGGCCGGGGCGCGGGCGGGATTGTCGAATTTCAAGAGCACCACCCGCGACGTCCGGGCCATCCTCCAGGACTTCAACCGGGAGGCCGTCGACGCCGTGGTCCTCGACCTGCGGCGCAACGGCGGCGGCGCGCTTCAGGAGGCGATCAACCTGACCGGCCTGTTCCTCCACGAGGGCCCCATCGTCCAGGTGAAGGACTCCAACGGCCGGGTCACCCCGTACAACGATCCGGACAGCGGCATCCTGTGGAAGGGGCCCCTGGTCGTGCTCGTCAGCAGGCTCAGCGCCAGCGCCAGCGAGATCCTCGCCGGCGCGATCCAGGACTATCACCGCGGTCTGATCGTCGGCGACCACGCCACCCACGGCAAGGGTACCGTGCAGAGCCTCACAGACCTCAGCGAGGCAATGTTCGACACGCGCTACGGCGACAAGATGGGCTCGCTGAAGATCACCATGCAGCAGTTCTATCGGCCCAGCGGCGAGAGCACCCAGCTTCGCGGCGCGCTGGCCGACGTCGAGCTTCCATCCCGGTTCTCGTTGTTCGACGTGGGTGAGGCGGACCTCGACTACGCCGTCCCCTTCGATCGCATCGAGCCGGACTCCTTCCGGCCGTTCAACCTCGCCAGCAAGCCGATCGCCGAGCGCCTCAGCCAGCTCTCCACCGAGCGCCGCGCCAAGTCGGCGGAGTTCCAGCAACTGCTCCGCCGAATCGCCCGGGCCGAGGAACAGAAGAAGCGGAAGAAAGTCACGCTGAACGAGCGGAAGTACCTCGCCGAGCGGGCCGAGTGGAACGCCGAAAAGGACGAGGAAAAGATGCTCGAGGAAATCAGCGAGACCCGCAAGACCGAGATCAAGCAGGACTACTACCTCAACGAAGTCCTGGCCATCGCCGCCGACTACCTCCATCTCCTCTCGGCCGACGGCAGCCGCACGCTCCACGCCGTCCAGGCGTCCAAGGCGGCGGGGAAGGACAATTAGCCCGCATTCCTCACCGGCCGGGGGAGCAGGCCACAGGGTGTTTCTGTAGGACGGGTTGGTAACCCGTCCCGAACAAGGACGGATTAGCAATCCGTCCTACGGCGGTGAGAAATGCGGGCCAGTGCCAATTCTCCATGCCTGCGCATGGTTGTCTTCGCCCGTGGGTCCGTGCCACGGCTCTCTACTGGTTGGGCGTCAACACGTAAACCGTGTTGCAGAAGGCTCCGCTCCGGGTCACGCCTCCGAAGAGGTAGACTTTTCCCGTCGCCGGATCACGCCCGTAGGAGGGGGCGTTCAAGACCGGCGTGAAGGAGAAATCGAATCCAACGTCCTCGATCGTGCCGGCGATGTTGTAAGCCCAAAGGTACGCGGGCAGCAGGCCGGCAAAGGGTCCTCTGGCGGCGTAGATCAGGCCGTCCACCCCCGGCCAGGCGGCGACGCCGTCGGCCACGGGGAGCCTAGTGGGGGAAACGACGCACGTGTTCGTGCTGGGGTCGTAGATGTCAATACTGGCGTGTCCCCCGGTGCTCCAGCCGCCGATGGCGTACACCCGGCCGTCAGGTCCCAGCACGGCCGCGGTCTGCCTGCCACCGCTTGCCAGGGCAGAGACCTGGGTCATGGTGTCGGTGGCGGGAGAATAGCGCCAGATCTTGTGCTCTTGGCCGATGCCGGCACACCCGAGCCAGTAGATGTAGTTTCCGACGGCCACCGGAGAGCTTCGCCAGACCGTGGCCCCGAAGGAGGCCTTTTCGACGGCCGTTTCCGTGGCGGGGTCGAACTCGATGACCCGCTGGTGCGTGCCCCAGCCGTTGTTGTCCGTCGGACCCAGCCCGGGAGTGATGTAGATCTTTCCTCCCCAGGTCGCGGTCCCGTTGGTGCGGCCGCAGTGCCGATACGGCATCCTGCCGGCGGCCACGCGCCACGTGTCGGTGGCGACGTCGTACACGTGGACGGTGTCGATGAGATTGAGATAACTCGGCGAACGTCCTCCGAACAGATAGATCTTTCCGTTCAAGGCGTCCGAGGGCGTCGTGTCGTAGATCCACACGGGGATGTCGCCAAGGCGGCCCTCGGTATAGGGCGCTTCCTTCAGCTCGATGGTAGCGGAGACCCGCTCGGATTCGCCGAAGCGATTCCTGACCTGGAAATACACCACTTTCGGTCCGTTTCCTGGGGAGGTGAGCGTGAAAGCCTTTGCGTTGGCATAGGCCTCCCAGTCGGCCCCGCTGAAGTCCGCATTCTCGCTTGCCCGCATCTCCGACACATGGGTCGTCTCGGAGTCAGTCTCACTAGTGCGGCGAACCGCCCGTTGGCTCGTGGAAGGAGCGCCGTCGTTGATCGCGAAGGAGAGAATCGTCGGTTTCGAGATGAACCCGAGCATGGCAATGGCTCTCTGCTTTGAGCCCAGTTGCGGTGGTCTTCCATCCCCGCCGTGGTTGTGGTTGTCTACTCCCCATGCATAGTAGTCCAACACTTCACCAACGGTCTCGTCCCAAAACGCGGGCGCTAGTTCGAGTAGTTCGAGGAGATTCAGTGCAACCCGAGGGTCGATCAAGACCCATCCGCTAGGATCCACAATAACGCTTTTCGCATCCAGCCCAATCCCAAGGACGACGTTCTTGTACCCTGTGATGCCGCGGATCCCGTGAATCTGATGCCTGATCGTGCTTTCGCTCCAGTCCTCAAAAAGCTCACTGACCGGGCGAGGCGGCGGTCCTGGAGAGAACCATATCGGGTCACGGCGCAGGTGGGGCCCGAAAGCCCGGAAAAGTGTGTAGGATGGTGGCGGCTTCGGAGTAGGATGGCACACTCTTTGGACGAACATGCACAGATTGTCCTTCAAGGGTTCAGGGTCGCTGTCGGGGAGCGGCACCAGGCCCGGTATTGTGTCGGAGAGAATGGGGCTATCGACGGCAATCACCTCGAAGAGCTGCCTGAGAATCAAGGTTCCGTTGAGGTTGATCCGTTCGTTCGGGAACCCGAGATCGGATCCGCTCGTATCCAACGCGTTGTCCGATGCAGTGTGCACGATCCACCCCAAAGCAAACGAGAGCGTCCGGTCGTACCTCTCTTGCTCCTTGCTCGCCTCGACCAGACAGGAGGCGATCCACTTGCCCCAGCACTCGTGCCAGGTGTGCCACTCGAACGTGACGTTGGTGCCAGCAACTGAAGTGTAGGGAGGTGTCGCATGATACCACCCTCCCCACGTGTCCCAAATGTAACCAGTTCCTTTAATGCTGGACGACAGATCTGCTGCAACTGCGCCCGATACGTAATCAGCCAGAGAGAACTGGTATTCCGGGTGATCTTTCCAACCCTCCATCTTCCGTATACGATCGAACGCATCCCTGGCAGCGGCAGACACTTCCTCTTTCAGGGCGATGGCCGCGTGCATGTGCGGTCCCCAAGCCGTTGCGACCTGCGGTGTCATGCTGAGCAACGTCACCGCGACGACTGCAATGTAGCGTGCTACGGGAAAACTTGTGCGCCGAGTCATTTCCGCCCTCCTTTTTGAGATTCTGCCCCTAACCGACCGAACTACGCATTTGTGGCCGCGGACGAACGTCCGCCCGTGTTGCGTCGCCGGCGCAGCGTGGCGTCTCTCCTCCTTTCTTCCATCAGAACTTCTTTCCTGGCCCAAGTTACACAGTTGCGTGGGTCGATTCGTTGGCCCCGACGGACTTGCGTTCCGTTGACGCACGGAAAAGGCGGAGGATTCTTCCCAACAGCGTAACTTCGGCTAGATCGTTCTCCCTCACCGCCAGAATGGCGACTGCCCCGGGCCTTTATCAAGGGGGCTCCGCTTTTCTTGGGACGCGCCCCCCTTTGCGGGGAATGCGACGAAAAATGTCCGCTGACCGAACGAAAAGCGCCGCAAGCGAGGCGAAGAAGAGGCCCTACCGTCTGCGAGGGCAACGCCGAGCCATTGGCCGGTGCAGCGGGCCACTGCGTGTTGGCGTAGGACGGGTTGGCAACCCGTCCCGAATAAGGACGGATTGACAATCCGTCCTACGGCGGTGAGGAATGCGCTCCAGGTTCAGGGCCGATCCCGGAGCCAATCGGCCAGGTTGGCCGCCTCCTGGGCCTGCCAGCGGCGGCGCTTTTCGAGGAAATGCGCGTAGCGCGCGAGCTTGGTCTCGTTGAGCGCCTCGGTGTAGTCGCCGCAGTAGGGGACCAACAGGTCGATCCACTCGACCAGCCGGTCCAGGTCCGGTCCGGCCAGGCGCACGCCGTAGTGCTCGCCGGAGGTGACCAGCCGGACCAACGGGCTCTGCGAGGCCCCGGCCGTGTACGGCGGGAGCATCGGAGGAGCCGACTGGACGTTGATCCAGTTGCACACGCGCCGGTGGGCCAGCGCCCGGTAGGCGTCGCTCCACTTGCGCTCGCTCTCCGCGTCGAGGGTCTGCACGCCCTTGAGGCTGAACGCCGGCCGAATCTCGCCGGGTGGCACCGGCTGCTTGTCAGCCCGTGTGCTACTGCTTCGCAGAAGCAGTGCTTCCTGGGATGGCTTCACGGCTTGCCCGGGGGCAAGCCGTGGCACACCAGGGTACTGTGCCACGTCCGGCGCCTCCAGGCGCCGCCGGGTGCCCGGGTGCGGCCCCACGCGGAGGTACGGCGGGGGCTCGTCCTGGTCGTGACAGCGGACACAGTGCCGGTCGAGGATCGGCTGGACCTGGCGGATGAAGCTGAACCCCTGCGGCGGGCCGGAGGACTCCAGCGCCTGCGGGCCGGCGGTCATCGCCCGGCTCGGCCGGGTGACCGGCGGCGCCGTGTTCTTGTGCTCGTGGCACCCCACGCAGGAGGCCGTCTCCCCGGGCTGGAGCGACACCCAGCTCCGCATCGACTGGACCATCTGCCCCCGGGCGTCCAGGGCCTGGAAGTAGACGGGGGTGCGGGCCGGGACGACGAAGCAGGCGGAACCGTCCTCGTGGACCTTGGCCGTGCCGAGCACCCGCTTGACGTCCCAGGCCCCTTCGATGGAGATCGGGGTGCTGGCCAGGGCGCCGCCGGCCGGGCCCTTGTTGTAGTTCGCCCCGATCCCCGCCGCGCGAAACTCCAACGCCACGACCCGGAGGGCCCGGATCGACCCCCGCTCGATCCCCGCCAGCCCCGGCCCGCGATACACGTCGTGCAGGTAGATTGTGCCTTTGTCCTTGCGGTAATCGACCAGGTTGGGACGCGACGGCGGGACCGGGCGAGGGGCCAGCGGCACCGGCTGGTTGCAGGAAATGCCCGGATCGGACGCCAGCAGCTCCCGCCGGCCGTCAATCGTCACCAGGTAAATGCCGAACCGCGGGGGCGAAGGGGTCGGGAGTCGCTGGCCGGGACGGCCCGCAGCGTGCTGTGCACCAGCGACTCCCGACCCCTTCTCCGGGCGGAAGCTCACCAGGAACGTCCGCTCATCCAGCGGATACGGATATTGGAACTGGTGGCCCGACTGGCCGTAGGCGTCGACGTGCACGGCCGGGGTGTCGCGCACGGGGGCGATCAACCGGGCCCCGTGGTTCTCCTGGCGCCCCCGGCCGGGCTCCAGGATCCCCAGCCACCCCTTCTGGCTCGAGTGGTGCCCGGTGAAGATCGCAACGATCTTGCCCGTGCCGGGGATTGCCCGGGCGTGGAGGATCGTCGTAGGAAACCAGGAGTTGTTCCCATACAGCTCGGTCTGGCCCGTCCCGTCCGGGCTCATCTGGAACAAGCCCTGCGGGTAGATCTGCCCGCGGTCGCTGTAGTCCCAGCGGGTGTAGATGACCCGGCCGTCGGCGGTCAGGGTGGGGAAGTTCGAGTGGGCCTGGTCGAAGCACAGTTGACGCAGGTAGCGCCCCCGGGAGTCGCACGTAAACAGGTTGCTGACCTCGGTCCACCAGCAATCGACGGTCTGCACGCAGCGGGTGGAATTGAACACCAAGTCGCCGCCCGGCAGGTAGGCCCCTTCGTAGTCGGCGAAACCCAGCCCGAAGGTGATCTGCCGGATGCGGCGGTCGGCCACGGTCATCTCGTACAGGTGGTAGTCGTCCTCGTCGAGCGACTTCTTCCAGGCGAAGAGCACCCGGCGGCCGTCGTAGGAGACGTCCGGGTCGCGGATCACGCCGGTGGGGTCGGCCAGGAGGGTCCGGACCCGGGCGTCCGGGCCATCCATTTCCAGCAGGCACAGGGCGGAGCCGGGCTGGAAGTGCCGCTCGTTCTGGGCATCGGACTGCCCCTCGGTGTAGGCATAGTGGGAGCCACCCAGGTCGTAGTGCTTGGTGAAGACGACCCGCCGCAGACGCTCGGCGTGGGGCTTGAGCCGCTGGCTGCGGCGTTGGCGGCAGGCTTCGACGTAGAGCTTGACCAGCCGGGGATCGCCGTCGGGCACGGCCGCTCGCGCCAGGTCATCGAGCTTCCGGCGGAGCCCTGCGCCGGCCGGGCCGAGCTCGTCGAGCACCGTGCGCACGGCCCGAGGGCCGACGCGGCCGGCCTCGGCGATCCCGTCCCGGGCGAGCCAGTCGGCCAGCATTTCCGCGGGGAGGCCGTGTTGGGGAGAGTCGGCGATGCCTCCAGCGGCCGCGCCCGCCGGGGTGACACCGACGATCAGGGCGGCCAGGAGGACCGCCGCAGCGCGCCGGTCAAGACCGTGCAGTGCCATTCCTATCGACCCTTCAGAGCACCTTGACGTAGATCGCCTTGTCGTCTCCGGGGGCGAAGAAGTCCTTCACCACGGCTTCCAGATGGTATCCCGATCGCTCGTAGAACCTGCGGGTGGGTGCGTAATGGGGCCGATTGGAGGTCTCGGCGTAGACGCGGAGCCCACCCGCCTGGCGGATCCGCTCTTCCGATTCGGCCAGCAGCAGCCGTCCCAGCCCTTGGCCGCGGTGGGAGCCTTCGACCACCAGCCAGTAGAGGTCGTAGCTGGCCTGGGTGCAGGCGATCGGGCCGTAACAGGCGTAGCCGTGGACCACGCCCTCGCGCTCGGCGAAGAGGAAGTGGTAGCCACTGGCCGCCCCCTTGGCGAGGCGCTCCTCGATCAGCTCGACGGCCACTTCCACCTCGTAAGGGTGAAAGAAGCCCGTCGACGCGACGATCGCCCGGACCACCTCCCGGTCCGCCGGGGTCACCTCCTGGCGAAACGACCAGCCTAGGGGATCGCCCACAGGGTCACCGCATCCTGGTCCTTCACGAAGACCCGGTTGCCCGCCACCACCGGGTGGGCGTAGATCGCCGTGCCAGAGACCTTGATCCGGGCCAGCTCCTCGTATTGCTTATCGCTGGGCTTAAAGGCGATCAATCCGGAGTTTTCGGGCAAGGCCAAGAGCACGGGGCCGGCGTCGACAATGGCGCCGAAATTGCTCAGCCGGCCGGCGTCGGTCCAGGCCGTCTTGCCGGTCTGGGCGTTGATGCAGTAGAGATTGCGCTTGTCGGAGAGTCCAAACAGCAGGCCGTCTTTGAGCACCGGCGAGTTGAACTGCGGGGCAAGCTGCGGATTGCTCCAGAGATCCGTCACCCCGAAGCCATCGCCCTTCTTCTCGATCTTCACGGCCCTGGTGCCCCGGCCGCTGCCGGTGAAGATGACCGTTTGCCCATCGACGATCGGCGTGGCCGCGTTGTAGGCCATGCGCTGCACGGGGAACGGGATCTGCCACAAGACCTTCCCATCGGCCGCTCCGAGGCCCACGACGCTCTTCTCGGTGAGCGTGACGATCTGTTTGGTCCCCTCGACGGTCATCAGGACCGGCGAGGCGTAGCCCGGGCCGTCGCCGGCCCACTTCCACTTCGGCTCGCCGGTGGCCAGGTCGAACGCCACCGTGGTGCCCTTGCCCTGTCCGCCGAGCTGGACAATGGCCATCCCGTCCACGACGATCGGCGACATGGACGTGAAGAACTGGGGCACCCCCTTGAACTGGTCGTTGCGCCACAGCAGCTTGCCGCTCGTGTCAACGCAGGAGACAATGCCGGTCGCCCCCATCGTGACGACCTTGCCTTCGGCCACCACGGGCGAGCTTCTGGGGCCCGGGTGCGCCCGGGCGGCCGCTCCGGTGACCGGGGGGGACTCGTACTTGTCCTTCCAGATCTCCTTTCCGTCGGCCGCGTTCAGGCACAGGAGGACCTCGTTGTCCTCCTGGCGGGTGAAGACGTAAAGCTTGTCGCCCACCAGGGCGGGCGTGGCATCGCCCGAGCCCACGGTGGTCTTCCACTTCTGTGTGAGTTCCTTGGGCCAGGTCTCGGGGGCGGTGAACCCGGTCACCTTCCCGTCCCGATTGGGCCCCCGCCACTGAGGCCAATCCTGAGCGAGGACGCACGTTGCACCCATCAGAACCACACAAGCCACGATCACGCCGTACCATCGATTCACGCTAGCCATGGTCGCTCCTCCAGTCCAATTCCCGCGGGTCAACCCGCATTTCTCACCGCCGTAGGACGGATGGTCAATCCGTCCTTATACGGGACGGGTTACCAACCCGTCCTACAGGAACACCCGGCGGCGCGCTCCCCCGACCGGGCGCATACTCCTTGCGCCAGTTATCGTACCCGAACGGGCAAGGGCAGGCTACAGCCCGGGCGTTCCCCTTTCCCAAAGACGCGGTTGGGGAGAGGCGGACCACGGGGACCGCCTCGATGGGGGGTGCCGAGCGGGAGAATCGCCTCGGGCCCTCAGAGAGGCCCGTTTTCACTGCGGGGCCCCTCGGTCGGGACGGCATGGGCCTGGACCCGGCTTACGGCATCGTGGAGGATCCGGTCGATGGCTTGAGGAAAGGGGATGGCGGCCCGGGTCAGGGCGGCAGCGAAGCCGGCGTCGGGGGAGAGGCACGGGTTGGCGTTGATCTCGAGGATCCACGGCTGGCCTTGGGCGTCCACGCGGAAATCGACCCGGGCGTAGCCCGCCAGGGCGAACAGCCGCCAGCAGTCTGCGGTAAGCTGGCGAATCCGGTCCAGCAAGGGGACGTCGTCCGGAGGCAGGTCGAAGCGGTGCGGCGTGTTGACAAACTCGAAGGAAGCGGCCTCCCACTTCGCCCGAGTGCCGACGATTCTGGGCTTCCCGGGCGGAAAGGCGGAGAAGTCGATCTCCGCCAGGGGCAAAACCCGCGGCGCTGCCCCGTCCGTCAGGATCGAGACGTTGAACTCCCGGCCGTCGACGAACCGCTCGGCATAGCAGGGCCGGCCGATCCGGCCGGCCTGCCCGGCCACCAGGGCCGCCAGCGTCGCCGCATCGCCCGCGCTCACCAGCGACTCCTCGTCCAGGCCGAGCGAGGCGTGGTCGCGAGCCGACTTGAGCACGTAGCTGGCATCCGGCTGGAATGCCTGCAAGCAGTCCGATTGGAGCCAATCGGGCGTGGGGAGGCCGGCCCATCGGAGGAACTGCTTGGCCCGGACCTTGTGGTTGGTCACCAAGATGGCCTCGGGGGGACAGCCGGTGTAAGGGATGTCCATGGTATCCAAGAGCGCGGGCACCAAGGGGGCCAGCCAGTCAGCCCCGCCGAGGGACTCCACGAGGTTGAACACCACGTCGGGCCGGGCCCGCTTCAACCGGCCTTGCAGGTCGGCCAGATCGAGGGTGCAGGTCATGGTGTCCCACGTGTACCCGAGGGTTTCGAGGGCCCGGGCCGTCACCTCCACTTGGACCAACACGTCGCGAACGGCGACGGAGTCGTCGGGTGAGACCAGATTGTGCAGGATGACCACGTGCATGGCTTCGCGCCCGAGATGGACCGGGATCGCCGCAGGGAGACGATAGCACACCCGTCGGGCGAATAGCAAGGGCCCCCGGAGGCCGTTTAGCCGGCCTTCCGCACCCGCTCGGCAGCCGACTGGACGATCCGCTCAATGAGCTTGACGTAGGGGACGCCCAGGGCGGTGCACAGCATGGGCAGGTCGGAATGGCAGGGGTGAAGCCCGGCCAGAGGGTTCACTTCGAGGAAATGGGGCTCGGCGCAGCCGTTCGAGCGGAGATCGACTCGGCCGGCGTCCCGGCATCCCAGGACCTGCCATGCCCGCAGCGCGATCGCCTCCGCACGGCGGACCTCCTCGTCCTCCTCCGCCCGGACGAGCCGATACTCCACCAGCTCTTCGCATCGTTCCTTGTTGACGTAGGAGTAGACCTCCGCCTCGGCCCCCGGATTGAGGATGATCTCCAGCGTGCCCAGGACGGCGGCGTCGGGGCCGGTCCCCCAAAGGCCGACGGTCAGCTCCCGGCCCGAAAGGAACGTTTCCACCAGGACCGGCTGGCAATAGCGGTCCAACAGCTCCGCGCAGACCCGGCGCAGGGCCTCCCCGTCGGCGACCTTCGAGGCCGGGCCGATGCCCTTGCCCGTCCCTTCGGCCACCGGCTTGGCAAACACCGGGAACCGGAGGCGGACTTCCTCCAGGTCGGCCAACCGGTGGACCATGGCGAACTCGGGCGTGGGCACCCCGGCGTCGCGGAGCACCATTTTCGTCATGCCCTTGTGGAGCGACAGGGCCATGACCAGGGGATCGGAGAAGGTGTAGGGGATCTGGTAGACGTCGAGGATTGCCGGGACCTGGGCCTCGCGGCCGATGCCGTTAAGCCCCTCGGCGATGTTGAACACCAGGTCCCACCGGTCCCCCCCGGCGAGCCGGTCGATCAGTCGCCGCACGTTGCCGATGCGGTCCGGCCGGTGGCCGAGCGACGCCAGCGCCTGCTCGATGGCCTCGATGGTGTCGGGCCGGTCGAACTCGGCGGTCTCCTCCTCTCCATAGCCTGCCGCCAGGTACTCCGCCCTGAGGTCGTAGGTCAAGCCGATGCGCATGTCTGTTCAGGCGGGCTGCCTTCGGAGCCAAGTCAGGTTGCGTGATTCCAGGAGCATCGTCTGTAGGGCATCCTCCCAGGATCAGACCAGGTCGTTCACTGGACCGGATCGGGATAACGGAACTGCCGGTTCTGGTAGTTGCGCAGCACCAGGTCATCCCCTTCCCGGCCGACGACGTAGTTCGGCTGGAGCGGGATCTTCCCGCCACCCCCCGGAGCGTCGATCACGTAGGTCGGCACGGCGTAGCCGGTGGTGTGGCCGCGCAGGCCCTCGATGATCTGGAGCCCCTTGGAGACGGGCGTGCGGAAGTGCGAGGAGCCGGAGATCGGGTCGCACTGGTAGAGATAGTAGGGCCGCACCCGCATCAGCAAGAGCCGGTGGACCAGCTCCTTCATCGTCGAGACGTCGTCGTTGACCCCTCGCAACAGCACGGTCTGGGAGCCCAGGGGGATGCCGGCGTCGGCCAGGCGGTTGCAGGCCCGGGCCGCTTCCGGCGTGCACTCGTCGGGGTGCACGAAGTGGAGGCTCATCCAGAGGGGGTGGAACTTGCGGAGCACGCGGCACAACGGCGGCGTAATCCGCTGGGGGAGCACCGCCGGCATCTTCGTCCCGAGGCGGAGAAACTCGACGTGGGGAATCTCCCGCAGCCGGCTGAGCAGCCAGTCCAGGCGATCCTCGCTCAGCGCCAGGGGGTCGCCGCCCGACAGGAGCACGTCGCGGACCGAAGGCGTCTGCCGGATGTACTCGAGCGCCTTCTCCAATCGGGCTTCCTGGGGCCGAAGCTCCCCATGCCCCACCACCCGAGAGCGGGTGCAGTAGCGGCAATAGGTCGAGCAAAAGTCCTGAACCAACAGCAGCACCCGGTCCGGATAACGGTGCACCAGCCCGGGGACCGGGCTGTCGTTGTCTTCGTCCAGGGGGTCGTCGGCCTCACCGCAGGTCCGCCGGAATTCCTGGGACGTGGGAATGACGGTCCGCCGTAGCGGCTGAGCCGGGTCGTCCCGGGAAACCAGGCTCATGTAGTAGGGGGTGATCGCGACCGGCAGCTTCGACCCGCCCTCGACCAGCGCCGACCGCTCCTCGTCGCTCAAAACGAGCATCTGCTCCAGTTGGTCGAGGGTACGAATGCGGTGCCGCAGGTGCCAGCGCCAGTCGTTCCACTGGATGTCGGAGGCCGAGGCAAAGAAGGCCTTGCGGAAGGCCCGGGTCTGAGGATTGCCGCGAGGGAGGCGGGGGGAGGGAGCGAAGTGGGAGGAGACGGGGACGAGTCGCCCGGGGGACCCCCGCCTCGCAACCGGGGACACCAGGGCCGACAGCATAGGCAAGAGGTGACTCGTTAGGGGGACATCCGGAGGCTCCTCTTCCACGGTGAGGGTTGGTGAGGCGGCATCGCCGTCGAACTTCATCATTGCCAGCTTTTCCTTACGTGTACCCGCAGAGAACCGGGCGGCCTCGCCAGTCCAGTCCCGGCCAGGCCGGACCGACGCATGCCGGATTTCGTGCGGGAACGAGCAGTAGATCGGACTCCGTACCGAAAACCACAAGGGCACCGGCGGCCGGCCGTCCTGCCGCACCGACGCAATCAGGAGTCCAGAATTGCGCTTTCCGTACCGGGGTCCACATGGTCACTTGCTCGCGCTCGTTGGCTCAGATCGATAATGTATTATCGTTTGTTTTCCACAATGTCAATATGCCTACCCCAGAGATTTCGCCGACTTCATGCGACTTCATGAGGAAGCGTTGTAAAGACTCGGCGGGCATCCGTCAAGCCGAGTTGTGGTCCAGGACGGCCAAGAACGGGCCGAATCGGCGAGATTCTCTCAAGCGGGCCCCGCGGGCCGTCGATGTCCGGAAGCCTCGCAAGACGCGAAAGGCCCCAAGAAACGACCCGGCCGCGAGCCGCCCAAGGCACCGGGCAGCTCGCGGCCGGCTGGCGGGTGGCACGGGCATCTTGCCCGTGCTTCGCGCCGCAGCACTGGCGAGACGCCAGTGCCACCCAACCGCGGCCGGCCGGTCGAAACCCGGCTGGCCCGCCTTTCTCAACGGGCTACAGGCTGTATCCCTTCCGGTACGCGCCGCGAACGACGTGCTCCACCTCAGGCATGTGGTTCTTGACCTGGAGGTTCTTGGCGTCCCACTCGACCTTGTTCCCGGCCGCCCAGACGGCCAGATTGCCCAAGAGGATGGTCTCGGTCAGCGGGCCGGAGTAGTCGTGGAAGTTGGACATGGCCGCCGGGCCCCCCCGGATCGCCCGGGTCCACTCCTCGAAGTGGTTCGGGCCACGCTGGAACTCGACCTTGGGCAGGTCGACCTTGCCGAGGATCTCGAAGCTGTCGCAGTAGTCCCCGGGGGCGTAGAGCTTCCCCTTCTCGCCGACGATCACGGCTCCGGACTTCGACGGGTCCTTCCCGTTGAGCAGCTCCTTGGACACCCGCTTCCCCCCGTCGTACCAGGTCAGCGTCAGCGGCCCACGCCAGGAGTTGGCCGGGAACTCGAACTTGATCACGGACCACTTCGGATAGCTGAAAACGTTGCGATCCGGGGAGGTTTCGGCCTCGACCGAGATCGGATCGCGCAGCTCCAGCCCCGCGTAGGGCATGTTGAGGGTATGGCAGGCCATGTCGCCCAGGGCCCCGGTGCCGAAGGCCCACCAGCCCCGCCAGGAAAACGGGTGGTAGCCCAGGCCGTAGGGCCGGAACGGGGCTGGCCCCAGCCACAGGTCCCAGTGCAGCTCCTTGGGCACCGGGGCGGGCGCCGGCCGGTTGCCCCCCTGGGGCCAGATCGGCCGGTCCGTCCACACGTGGACCTGGGACACCTTCCCCAAGGCGTTCTTGCGCAGCAAGGCCGCGGCGCGGCGCAGGCCGTCGTTGGCCGTGCCCTGGTTGCCCATTTGGGTGGCAACCTTCATCTCCCGGGCCACCTGGCCCATGACCCGGGCCTCTTGGATCGTACGCGTCAACGGCTTCTGGCAGAAACAGTGCTTGCGCATCCTCATCGCCGTCACCGAGGCCACGGCGTGGACGTGGTCGGGCGTGCTGACGGTCACCGCGTCGATGCTCTTGCCCATCTCGTCGAGCATCTTGCGGAAATCGACGTACTTCTTGGCCTTGGGGAACCGCTTCGCGGCCGCGTCGAGCTTCTTCTCGTCCACGTCGCAAATGGCCACCAGTTGGCCGTGGCTGTCGGCGTCGCCGGAGTCGCTCTGCCCCTTCCCGTCGACGCCGATACTGGCCATGCCGATCTTCTCGTTGGGCGACGCGCTCTGGGCCGCCTCGACGCCGCCGGCAACCCAAAACCCGATCCCGGCCGCAGCGCTTCGCTGGAGGAAATCACGACGATTGGCTCGTTGCACCATAATAAACTCCTTAGGTTCGATCAGGATGGAAGGACAAAGACACGCGCCAAGCGGATCCGCGAGGTCGTCCGGCCGGAAGGGTGATTGTGGTGGGCCGGCAGCGTGGGCTGCCGGGGTCCTGGCACGGAACCAGTCAGCAAACGTCGACCATCTACCATAATTGCTCACCGCGGGCCTGGCAAGATGCCCGTACCACCCGTCACAATGCCTGTGCCGGCCCATCAGGTCCTGGCCAGACGGCCGGGGAATCCCTCCCGGGTGATATCGTCATTCCCCCCGTATGAAGGCAATTGGGCCTCCTTCTCCCATCACGATTTGGCTCGACCCGAGGGTTTGCCCAGGGCGCTGCCGTCCGTTAGGCTAAGAGACGGGCAGTTCCTTCGCACCGAGGCCGTGATGCAGGGAGAGAACTTGTCATGAGGCTTTCGAGGCTTTTGGTCGTTCCTACTGTGGTCCTGATGACCGTGGTAGCCGTCTGGGCAGCCCCACCCAAGACGCAGTCAAAGCCGCCCAAAGGAGTCAAAAAGCCGGCCGAGAAGCTCGCCCCCGAGGTGGCCGACCTCTTGAAGCGAATCGATCAGCTCAGCGGCAAGCTCGACTACGATGCCGGGGGGCGGATCGTCGGGCTCGATCTGTCCCAGGGGCAGGCCACCGACGCCGACCTGGAACGACTCCACCTCCTGCCCGACCTCCAGTCGCTCACCCTCTACGGCGCCGAGATCCACGACTCCGGCATCCAGCGGCTGACCGCCCTGAAGAAGCTCAACGAGCTGGTTCTCGAGAACACCGAGATTACCGAAGAGGGGCTCAAGGCCGTCGCCACGCTCCCGGAGCTTCAGTCGCTCAACCTCCGGCGGAGCACGTACCTGAAGGACGCCGCTTTGGCGCATCTGACGAAGATCCCGAAGCTCCAGTACCTCAGCCTGCTGTACAACAACTTCACCGACGAGGGCATGGCGAGCCTCAAGGACCTTACCCGGCTTCGGCTCCTGGACCTTCGCGGCAACGTGCAGATCAGCGACCGGGGCATGGAGCACCTCAAGGGGCTCACCAGCCTCCGCGCCCTGCGGCTGAGAAACTTCTACGTGACCGACGAGGGGCTGGACGCCCTGAAGGGCATGACGCAACTGAAGTCGATCGCCATTGAAGACACCTCGGGAGTCACCGATGCCGGGATTGCCAAGATCGCCCGGTACGCCCCGGGCCTCGAGGAGATCGACCTGTTCCGATGCGCTGCGGTCACCGATGCGGGGCTGGCGCCGTTTTCCGGGCTCGCCGGGCTGCGCCGGGTGAAGCTCCGCGGCACCCCCGTCACCGGCGCCGCGCTGGCCCATCTTGGCGGCCTCGGCAAGCTGGAGTTCCTCGACCTGAGCGAATGCGCCGCCGTCGGCGACGCCGGGATGGAGAATCTCAAGGGGCTCGCCGAGCTCCAGCGCCTCGACCTCTGGCAGACCAAGGTCTCCGATGCCGGCCTCGCCCATCTGGCCGGACTGGTCAGGCTCCAGTGGCTGAGTCTCAAGGCCACCCCGGTGACCGATGCGGGCATCGCCCACCTGAAGGGGTTGACCGGCCTCACCTATCTCAGCCTGGAGGAGACAAAGATCTCCGACGTGGGGCTGGCGCACCTGGCCGGGCTGGGCGGGCTGAAGACCCTCAGCCTCAAGTTCACCGACGCGACCGGCGCGGGGATCGAGAAGCTCCAGAAGGCGCTGCCCGGCTGCAAGATCAGCCGATAGGCTGCATTTCTCACCGAGCCGGGGCAGTGGGTTACTCGAACGGGTCGGGATTCGGCGGCGCGTGCCAGCGGACGTAGGCCGCGTAGATCAACACGACTGCCGACCCCGCCGCGGCCACGACGATGTTGCTGGGGCTCGCGGCCAGCGCGCCGGCCAGCCCGCCGAACAGGAGCCCGCCGAAGAACCCGGCCAGTGCCCCCAGACAACCCGAGGTCTGCGACACGGCCACCACCAGGCCGACCAGGGCTCCCAGGGTCGCCCCGAGCAGGCCCAAGCCCACAGCCATGGGCCCGCGAAGCGACCGGGGGTCGTACAGGGTCGTGCTCACCCCCGCCATCAAGATGGCGAACACCAGCCCCAACAGGAAGATCGAGGCCAGAGTGCATCCCGCCGGCCTGGAGCCCCGTGGTTCGGAAGACGAGCCGGCTTCGGTCGGGTCAGTAGTCACTGGTCAGGTAGCCGTCCGCTCGATTGGCCAGGTTGCCCAAGGGCATCATCCCTGGGAGAAATCGTACGCCGCCGTCGCCAAACAGGAAATTGGCTCCGCCCGGATGAGAGGACCCGAAGGTCCCCACCGTCAGCGCACTGGTGGCGTGGGCAGTCTGGGTCTGGTCCCCCTCGATACCCCCACGACTGTGCCAGGCGCCGGTTTCCGGCAGCCTGGACCCCGGCCCTCCGGGAACCCCTGCCACGGCCGGCGTGCCCGCGTTGCGCAGCGTGGCCCGGGTCCCCGACATCCAGCCCAGGTCCTGGGCACCGTCCAGCGGCTTCTCGCCGACGTAGATGGTGTGCGAGGTGCCGTCCAGGACGTCGTGCTGGCTGATCCGGCTGTTGAGGAACAAAACCCCGTTGTTGTCCTTGTCGATCGGCGCTTCCCGGTCGTTGTGGCAGCCGGCGTAGCTGCTGGGGGCTACCGTCGTGGGGACGGCCGATGCGCTCCTTTCGGACGGGCACAGCAGCCATGCGATCCGATGGGCCCGCACTCGGGCATTGCGCTGGTGGTACACGCCGGCCGAGAAATCGACCGCTCGGAAGGCGTTTCGCTCCTCCATGTAGGGGAGCAATTGCACGAGCCAGCCCATGTGGTAGCCGGCGGGCTGGTTGCGAATCGGGCCCTTGGCGTCCACCACCCCGGGGGGGAGCACTTCGTGGACGATCTCGTACTGGTGCAGGGCGATTCCAAGCTGCGCCAGATTGTTCATGCAACTGGTCCGCCGCCCCGCTTCCCGCGCCGCCTGGACGGCCGGCAGCAGCATGTAGGCCAGGGCTCCGATGATCAGGATCACCACCAGGAGTTCCACCAAGGTGAACCCGCGGCGGCTTGGCCGAGCTAAACGAGGTTGCGTGATTCCGGGAGGAGTACTCGGATGGGTGGCTGGGGCATAGCGCAGCGGTGCCCCAGCAATCCACGCCTGGGGCTTCGCTTCGCTCAGCCACCAGCCACCCCGGGGACTCCTGGAATCACGCAACCTCATTGATAATCCCCACGGCTTGGCTCCTTCGTGTTACGGGCACATCGCGTAGATGATCGCGACCAGGGGGGCAAAATACCCCACGACGATCAGGCCCACCAGCAGGCCCAGGGTGAGGATGCACGCCGGGAAGAGCAGGTGGAGCACTGCCTGGAGACGGTAACTGAGGCGGCGCCGGTTGCTGTCGGCCATTTCGGCCATGGCCCAGGGGAGGTTCCCCGCGCGCTGGGCCGCCTGGAAGACCGCCAGGTCGGCCCGCCCGATCAAGCCGCGGCGCGCCAGGCTTTCGAGCCAATCGGCCCCCGACTGAAGGTCCTCCAGGACGCGCCGGAGCCGGACCCGGATGGAGCGTTTCGGATGATGCCTGGCCAAACCGGCGATGACCTCGGGCAGGGGGCGCTGGCGGCGCGTCGCCAGGACAAAGGCGTCGAGGAGCGTCGCGGTGTCGGCCCGGCGCAGGAGCCGCTCCACTCCCGGAAGGTCGACCTGCACCCAGCCCGCGTATCGGAACCAGGCGTAGAGAAACGCCGCCAGGGCCACGGGCAGCGCCACGATCAACGGCACGACCATCCACCCGCCCGAGACGGAGACCACCCACTGGGTCAGTGGGGGCAGTGTGGTCGCAAAATCCTGGGCAATGCGCATCAGCGCGGGCAGGATCCAGGTGGAGAGAAACACAAGGATCCCCAGGGCGATGACGATGACGCCGCTGAGGTAGGCCGCCTTGGCCGCAACCCGGTCCCACAACTCGTCGCGGAACCCGCCGGCGTCCGTGGCGCGGCGCAGGCCTTCGGCCAGATCGCCGCCCTCGTACGCGGTTCGGATGACCACCAGGGCCTCGCGCGGGACGAGCCCTCCGAGGTAGCTCAGGGCGTCCGGCAGCTTCCAGCCGGCCTGTAAGTACCGCGCCAAGAGCCGCGTCTGGGCACCGAGCCACCCGCCGCGCTCGGTGGCGAAGGCCACGAGCACGGGCTCCAAGGGCATCGCCCGGCGGACCGCCAGGGCGAGGGTCCACAACAGCGCCTGCTGCCCGGCCCGGTACCTCCGATACAACGCGATGGACGTCACGGCGACAAACGACACCGGGATCAGCAAGATGAGCACCATAAAGGCTGGAACGCCGCTTAGCCCCACTGCCGGCATCGCCAGCAGCCCGAGGAGAATCGCCGACCAGCCCGCGGTCTGGAGAATCATCCTCACCAGGTCGCTCTTCCACGGCCCCACCAGATCGGGAAGCAGCCACAGAGACACCAGGATCGTGGTCCCGAGGAGGATCGGGCCCAGCCCAGCAGCGACCCAGAGCATCGGGTTGTCCCAAGGCATGGGCAGGGGTCCTATCCGGCCAACCGCGTGATCAGGAAAAGCAGGGGAGCGACCAGTCCGCCCACGAAGAGCAGGACCTGGGAGACAATCAACAGGCAGATCAGCGGCAGGATCATTGTTTCCAGGAAGTTGCCTTGCACGATAACCTGCCCTTCGAACATCTCGGCGGCTGCGCGGAAGGCCTCGGGCAGGGCGGAGGTCCGCTCGCCCCACCGCACCAGCGGCTCCATCCGGGGGGGAAAGCGCCGCGAGCGGGCCAGGGCATCGGCCAGGGCCTCGCCGCGCTCGACCCGGTCGGCCACGGCCCGGCAAGCCTTGCGCAGGTCGGCTTCCCGCATGGCTTCGGCCGTCCGTCGCAGGGCTTCCGCAGCGGGGACCTCCAGTTCCAGGAGCAATCCGACCACGCGGCACAGGCTGGCCAGCCCCTGGAATCGCCACAAGGGGCCGAGCACCGGCACCCGGTACAGGAACGTCTGGGACCAGTCCAGCCGGCCTTTGGTCGCCGCCAGCAGCACGCCCGTCGCCAGGGCCATCCCCGCCAGGACGATGAGCATCAGGCTGGCGCCCGGCGAGTACAAGGCCAACAGCACTTGGGTGAAGGCGGGCGTTTCGTTGCCGAAATCGGGAAAGATGCGGCCAAGGTCCGGAACGACGAACAGGCCGAACAAGGCGTGCAGCGCGATCAAGAGGACCACCAGCAGGCCGGGATAGGCCAACGCCAGCCACACGCGCCGGCGGACCTCCAGGCCGGAGCGCTCCAGGGCGAGCATCGGCTCGAGGGTTTGGGCGAGGCGTCCGCTTCGGGACGCGGCGGAGACCACGGCACGAAGACGCCCCGGCAGCAAGGCGGCCTTGGCCTGGATGGCCTGCTCCAGCGGCACTCCCCGGTCCACCTGGTCGGCGATCTTCTCCAGCGCTGCCCGGGTCCGGCGCGACAGCTCCCCGGCCATGGCCCTGAGGCCCGCTCCCAGCGGCAGCCCGGCCCTGGCCAGCGCGGCGATCTGGCTGCCCAGTTCTGCGGCTTCCTCGGCGGTTACCGTGGCGTCGTCGAGTTTTTCCATTTTTTCCATGCAGCGCCCCCCTATCCCAGCGTTCGCAGCAGCGAGAGCCAGGTCCCCAGCACGAACAGGACGTACAGGAGGGTCACCCCGCCGCCGATGGTCAAGGTGAGGACGATGGGCAGGAACAGGCGGATCTTCTCCGCCTGGTGCCGGGCCCGGCGGTGGTACACGTCGGCGGCGTAGCGCATCGTCTGGCCCAGCGACCCGCGCCGGTAGCCGGCAACCATGAGCCAGGCCAACACGGAGGGGAGGTCCCCGCGTCGAACGACGTTCGGTCCGAGCGGCTGGCCGCGCTTCAGCGCAGCGGCGATCTGCTCGGCCGCTGGCTCCAGCCGGCTACCCCCGACCGTCCGGGCGCTTAGGACGATGGCCTCGTCCAAGGGGACGCGATGCTCCACGAGCATGGCGAGCACGTCGGCCAGCGAGGCGGCCCGCAGCAGCCGGAGCATGTGCCCGGTCCAGGGGAGCCATCCGAGGAACCGATCGGCCAGCCGGGGCTCGAGCAGCCAGGCCCGGCGGGAGGAGAGCCACCAAAACCCCGCCAGCGCGACGATCGCCAGCGGCACGCCCGGCCCCCAGAGCGCCGCCGAGTCGCGCCAGACGACCAGCCGGGCCAGCCCCGCTCGCGCGGCGAGCACCAGGGCCGGCAGGTCGGACGACTGCGGGAAAAAGTCGAGCATCGGCTCCGCCACGACCACCGTGAACACGGTGAACATGGCCCACGCCACCACGAACACGACCAGCGGATAGACCAGGCTCAAGAGCGCGGTGCGGCGGGTGTCGGCCAGTCGCCGGGCACAGCCGGCCAGCGATTCCAGGGCCGCCTCCAGGCGCCCGGCCCGCAGTCCCGCCTCGACCACCGCCCGGTACACCGGCGGGAACACGTCGGGATGGTCGGCAAGGATGCGGCCCAGCGGCTGGCCCTGCTCCAAGCGCTGGGCCAACATCACGGCGACCTTTCCCGAGCGCCCCGGGAGGTCGTCGGCCAGGCGTCGGAGGCCCTCCCCCAGCGGCACCCCCGCCCGCACCAGGGCTGCCATCTCCTGGTTCAACGCGACGAGCTGATCGAGCGTGACTGGCGCAGCCAGGTTGGAGTCGGATACTGCCACGCGAGGTTCCGCCTTGGCCGTGGTTCGCTGGGGACCTGTCCTTGGTATACCCGATCTCCCCCGTTGGGGCAACCGCGGCGCAGACGCGGAGGTTTCCCCATTCGTTTAACCGCTCGTTTAACCGCTCGTTTAACCGCAAGCCGAAGGCGTGCGCGCTTGGGCGGCGCGCGGAGTGACGGCGCGAAACGCGCGCTCGCCTTCGGCTTGCGGTTAAACGAGCGGTTAAACGGGGTCGGCGAAGCCCAGCGCGCGGCGGACCTCGGCCGGGCTGGTCCGGCCGTCGCGCACGGCCTGGTACGCCCGCTGCCACCGGTCGATCATCCCGGCCTGGACGGCCAGGTGGTGGAGGCTTGCGGCGTCGGAGCGGGAGAGGATTGCCCGGCCCAGCTCGGTCCGCTGGGCCGTGAGCATCTCGACCAGCACGAAGCGGCCTCGATAGCCGGTCATGCCGCAGGCCGGGCACCCGACCGGAAGGCGCACCCGCTCCACCGGCAGGCCCAGCCGGGCCGCCGGATCGTCCGTGGGCCGGGAGCACGCGCAGAGGCTCCGCAACAGGCGCTGGCAGAGGATGGCCAACAGCCCGCTGCGGAGCAGGTAGGGCTCGATGCCCATGTCCGACAGCCGGCCGATCGCCTCGGCGGCGCTGCCCGCGTGGAACGTGCTCAGGAGCAAGTGCCCGGTGAGCGACGCCTGGAAGGCCGCTTCGGCCGTGGCCCGGTCGCGGACCTCGCCCACCAGGATGACCTGCGGGTCCTGGCGGAGCAGGAACCGCAGGCCGGTGGCCAGGTCGAGCTGGGCGACGGGATTCACCTGCGCCTGGGCCACGCCGGGCACGGCCACCTCGATCGGGTCCTCGATGGAGACCAGGCTCCTCGTGCCCGACGACCAGGCGGCCAGCTCCCTCAGGCAGGCGTAGATGGTGGTCGTCTTTCCGCTGCCGGCCGGGCCCGTGGCCAGAATCACTCCCGATGTCTCGCCGAGAAGCGTGCGCAGGGCGGCGAGCACGTCGTCGGGGAAGCCGAGGTCGTCGAGCCGCTGGAAGCGCCGGGCGCCGGCGAAGAGCCGGACCACGGCCCGCTCGCCGAAAAGCGTCGGAAACGTGCTGACCCGCATCTCGACGTCCGAGCCCGGCTCGCGGATCCGACCCTCCTGGGGGACATCGGTCCGGTAGGTCAACAGGTCGGCCAGGACCTTCAGTCGGGCCACGACGTTCCCCGCCAGGGGAGCAGGAAACCGGCCCACCTGCTGCAACACGCCGTCCAGGCGGAGCTTCAGTTCCAGCCCTTCGGCCGTGGGCTGGAGATGGATATCGCTGGCGCCCAGGCGCCGGCCCAGGCCCAGGAACCGCTCCACCGCCTGGACCGCGTACTCGGGATCGCTCGTATCGAGCGTGGCGAACTGGGCCTGCCACACCTCGGGAATCGACGGCTCCATGGCGCCACCCGCACAAGCCAGGGGGACGGGAGAGAACTCCCCCCGCCTCTACACCCGATCCTAACCGCATCCTGCGCCGGGCGGAAGCCCACCCCCGGCACGAGCGAAGGGGACAGTCCCATTTTCGGGCCCCTCTGCGGAATCTGTGGGTGGGATTGCAGTGCATGGGCACTTCCAAAAAGGTCCTTTCCGAGTCATTCATTTGCCCTGCCATGCCTTGAAAACGCGCGTCGGAAGCACCCCGCGTGAACGGCTGCCTCGCCGGCGATGCCGCGGACGGTACAATGGGACCGGCCGTTCTCTCGGGAAGCGCCAACGGGAAGTGAGCGAATGATGACGCGGCCGGACGCCTTGCAATGGTGGCAGCGGGGGTCGATCTACCACGTCTATCCCCGGTCGTTTCAGGACGCCAACGGCGATGGGATCGGCGACCTGCCGGGGATCACCGGCCGGCTGGAGTACTGCCGCTGGCTGGGCTGCGACGCAGTGTGGCTCTCCCCCATCTACCCGTCGCCGATGGCCGACTTCGGCTACGACGTGGCCGACCACACCGGCGTCGATCCCCGGTTCGGCACCCTGGACGACTTTGACCGGCTCATGGCCGAGGCCCGGCGGCTCGGCCTGCGGATCCTGATGGACTACGTGCCCAACCACACGTCAGAGCAGCATCCGTGGTTCGTCGCCTCGCGAAGCTCGCGCCACGACCCCCATCGCCACTGGTACGTCTGGCGCGATCCAGCCCCGGGCGGCGGGCCGCCCAACAACTGGCTCAGCGTCTTCGGCGGCAGCTCCTGGACCTTCGACCCGACCACCGGCCAGTACTATCTCCACTCGTACCTGAAGGAGCAGCCCGATCTGAACTGGCGTAACCCCGAGGTCGAGCGGGCGATGCTCGACGTGATGCGTTTCTGGCTCGAGCGGGGCGTGCACGGATTCCGGATCGACTCCGTGTCGAGGCTGGTCAAGGACGCCGAGTTCCGCGACAATCCGCCGAATCCCGACTACCGGCCGGGGCAGGCACCGTACCATCAGCAACGGGCGACCTACTCGGCCGATCGGCCGGACCTGCTGCCGATCCTCGCCCGGATGCGCCAGCTCGCCGACCGGTACGCCGATACCGTCCTCCTCGGCGAGGCGTACCTGCCCGCTGCCCGGCTCCGCGCCTACTACGGGGAAGGCCGGCCGGGCCTGCACTTCCCCTTCAATTTCCAGTTGATCCGGAGCCCTTGGGACGCCGCGGCCGTCGGCTCGCTGGTCGAGCAGTACGAGGCCGAACTGCCCGCCGGGCTGTGGCCCAACTGGGTGCTGGGCAATCACGACAACCACCGCGTGGCCACGCGGATCGGGCGGCGCCAGGCCCGGGTGGCCGCCATGCTCCTCCTGACGCTCCGCGGCACGCCCGTGCTGTACTATGGCGACGAGATCGGGATGGTCGACGTCGCCGTCCCGGCCGACCGGGTCCGGGACCCTTGGGAGAAGAACGTCCCCGGGCTGGGGCTGGGACGCGACCCCGAGCGCTCGCCCATGCAGTGGGACGCCGGCCCGCACGCCGGGTTCTCCACGGCGGCGCCCTGGCTGCCCGTGGCCGGCGACCACCGGCAGGTCAACGTGGCGCTCCAGCGCGAGGACCCCCGCTCGATGCTGTCGCTGGTTCGCGCCCTGCTGGCCATCCGCGCCGCGCACCCGGCGCTCTTCGGCGGTCGCTACGTCCCGGTGCCGTCGCCGCATCCGGACGTGATGCTCTACCGCCGGGAAGCGGAGAACGAGCGATTCCTGGTGGCGTTGAACTTCGGCGGCGCGCCGCGGGAGATCGGCCTGGGATCGCCGGGGGAGCGGGGCTCGGTCGTGGTTTCCACCCTGCTGGATCGCGCGGGCGAGCCGGTCGAAACACCGCTCTGCCTCCGCCCGGACGAGGGCCTGCTGCTCGCGGTCGGATCGGGTTGACCCCTTGACAGGCGCCTGGAGCGCTCCTAAAGTCGCTATCCTGGTCGAGGCGTCGTTGGTTGGATGGTGCGGCCGCCCCGGGCGGCCGTGGTGCCCTGATCGAGCACGGGAGGTAACTGATGAGAAGCCTGGTGATCTGCTCTTTGGCGGCGCTGGCCGCGGTGGCCCTCTTGACGTTGGGTGGCTCTGGCCCGGCCACGTGTACCGCTGGTGAGGGAGGTGAGCGCATGCTGGCCCACGACGTGTTCTTCAGCCTCAAGGACAGCTCGCCGCAGGCGAGGGAGAAGCTGGTTGCGGCGTGCAAGAAGTATCTTTCCGATCATCCCGGGACGGTGTGGTTTTCCGCCGGAGTGTTGGGCGAGGAGTTCCAGCGCGACGTGAACGATCGGGACTTCGACGTGGCCCTCCGCTTGGTGTTCGTCAACAAGGCCGCCCACGACAAGTACGCCACGGCGGAGAAGCACCTCAAGTTCATCGAGGAGAACAAGGAGAGCTGGAAGAAGGTCCGGGTGTTCGACTCCTACGTGGCGGTGTCGTCCCACGCCGAGACGAAAGACCGGCCTCGCAAGGCCGCTGCCGATGCGCCACGGAAGCGTGCGCGCCCGAAAGACCGAGAGTAGCGGGCCGACGCACCTCATTTGTGGGGTGGCACGGGCAGCTTGTCTGCCCGTGTTTCCTTCCCCTGGTTCCCAAGCTCCAGCTTGGGAACCAGGGGTGGCCTCGAACCGACACGGCGCCAGGTTCCCAAGCTGGAGCTTGGGAACCAGCCGGTGGAGGAAGCCTCGATGCGCCTGGGGATTGCGGCCAAGGAGCTCGACCGCCCGACGCCGGCGGAGCGGTTCGACGCGGTGCGGTCCTACGGGCTTGAGTGCGTCCAGTTCAACATGCTCTGCGCCGGGCTGGAGCCGATGCCCGAGCGGATCGACCCGGCGCTGTGCGACACGATTCGCCGGGAGCTTGCCGCCCGAAGCCTGGGCATGGCGGCGGTGTCGGGGACGTTCAACATGTGCCATCCCGACCCGGCTAAGCGGAGCGACGGCCTGCGCCGCCTGGCCGTCCTGGCGGGGGCGTGCGGGAGGCTGGGCACGTCGATCGTCACGCTCTCGACCGGGACGCGCCATCCCACCAGCCTGTGGCGCCGCCACCCGGACAACGACACCCCCGAGGCATGGCGCGACACGGTCGACACGATCCGCCGGGCGGTCCGGATCGCCGAGGAGCATTCGATCACCCTGGCCTTCGAGCCCGAGGTGGCCAACGTGGTCGACTCGGCCCCCAAGGCCCGGCGCCTGCTCGACGAGATCGGCTCGCCGCGCCTCGGGGTGCTCCTCGACGCGGCGAACCTCTTCCACCACGGCGAGCTGGCCCGGATGGCCGAGATCCTCGACGAAGCCTTCGAGCTGTTGGGCCCGGACATCGTCCTGGCCCACGCCAAGGATCTCTCCCGCGACGGAGACGCCGGCCACGAAGCGGCGGGCACGGGCCGGCTGGATTACGGCCGCTACCTCGGGCTGCTTCGCCGCAGCGGCTTCTCGGGGGCCATCATCCTCCACGCCCTCCAGGAGTCCCAGGTCCCCGGCTGCGTCGCCTTCCTGCGAAGAAAGATGGCGGCTGCCCGGTACTGACGAAACGGGGACTGGCTCCGAGCCAATTCGCCCGAGAGCGGGAAAAACGGCGACCGCGAGGTGCCTGTCCCCGTTTCGTCAGGCCTGGGGGATCACTGGCCGCCCTTCTCCCGTTTCCATTCGCGGATCGTAAGCTCCGTGGTGGTCTCGTCCCAGGTGCCCCACATCTCGACGAACGCGTTGCCGACGATCTTGTAGAGGTAGGCCTTCGTGGCGTTGTCCTTCTTGCCCTTGTCGGGGCCGGCGGTGAAGACCTGGTCGGAGAAGCCGAAGATGCGGATCGGCCCGGCACGGCGGAGCTTGACCTTCACCGTGTGAGCGCTCCGGACCTTCCCCTCGCCGTCGTAATTGGTCACCGTCTCGGTGTCCCCTTTGATCTCCTTGGTAATGCGGGTCGAGCTGAACAGGCCGCTTCGCTCGCTCCGGACCCAGACGCCCTGGAGCTGCTCGAGGTCCTTCTTGAGGGCCTCTTCGTCCAACGGCTTCGCCGCTGCCTTGGAAACGGCCGGATCCGCCGGCTCGGCGCCAGGCTCCTCCGCAGCGGGGACCCAGGGGACGCAGAACAGCACAACGACGACGGGCAGGGGGAACCACCGGATCTTCATGGAAGGTCTCTCCGTTGGGCGATGGGACGCCAGGCTGCCGCCCCCGCTTCAGGGGTGTGGGCAGCAGGCGGGGAATCGGTACTCTAGGGCTATTCGCTCGACGCCCATCCATCTTGAGCCAAGAGGCCAAGAAAGGCCAGATACACCTGGTTCCGAAGCTCCGGCTTCGGAACGGATTCTTCAACTCGGGCAGGGGCTCCCAAGGTGGACCTTGGGAACCAGGGGATTTGCCGAGCCGACGTCAACCGATGCCCCGCAGCGCCCCTTGCCGCGGGGCGGACCGGGCTCTAGAATGGGTGCCAAGGCACGGCCGGTGAGAAACGCCGGCCAGGGAGGCGTTTGTGAACGACCCCAGACGTCTGGCACAAGAGCATCTGGAACTCTCCCGGCGGTATTTCCTGGGGCTCAGCGCGGCGGGCATCGTCGGCCTGGGCCCGGCTGGCGCATGGGCCCACGGGGACAAGCAGAAGGAAATCCTGGCCGAGGCGATCGGGAAGCTGGAGTACCTCACGTCGTTGGATCGCTTCCGCATGTACGGCCGGGGCACGCCGCCGCCCGACCAGCTTCCGCCGGACAAGCGCCGCGAGGTCGGGCTGGAGCGCGACACGTGGAAGCTCGAGGTCCTCGCCGACCCCGACGGCCAGGCCAAGCTCGAAAAGCCCATGACCAAGGAGCTGGGCACCGCCCTGGATTGGCAGGGCCTGATGAAGCTGGCCGAGCGCCACGCCGTGCGCTTCATGAAGGTGATGACCTGCACCAACGGGGCTGACCCCTGCGGCATGGGCCTGTGGGAAGGGGTGCCGCTGAGGGAAATCGTGTGGCTGGCCCGGCCCTCGCCCAACGTCCGGCGCGTGTTCTACTACGGATATCACAACGACGACCCCAAGCAGCGGTTCCAGAGCTCGCTGCCGATCGGCCGGGTGCTGGAAGACCCGCCGGGCGAGCAGCCGGTCATCCTCTGCTACAAGCTCAATGGCCAGTGGCTCTCGCCGAAGGCCGGGGCCCCCGTGCGCATGATCGTGCCCGAGGGCTACGGCAACAAGTCGGTCAAGTGGCTCCAGCGCGTGGTGCTCACCACCAGCTTCCAGGCGAACGACACGTACGCCGAGTGGAACAACGACGTGGAGAGCCCGCTGAAGACCTACGCCCGGTTCGTCGAGGTGCCCAAGCAGGTGCGCTCTGGTGAGGCGGCGGCGGTGACCGGCGTGGCCCAGGTGGGGGCCTCTGGGCTCTCGAAGGTGCAGTGCTGGCTCGGGCCCGAGAACGCCCCCTGGCCGGCCGACGACCCGTACTTTGCCAAGGCCCCCTGGGTCGACGCGGCGGTCCTGCCGCCCCCGGACCGCTGGGGCGGCGGCCTGCCGGACGGGAAGCTCCCGCCGGTGGCCGGCCAGATCGATCCGGCCACGGGCAAGCCCCGCCAATGGCCGCTGCGTAACACGCTGGTGCACTGGGCGATGGTGCTCAGCGCGCCGCCGGCGCCGGGCCGGTATCAGCTCCGCTGCCGGACGATCGACGCCAACGGCATGGCCCAGCCCATGCCGCGCCCGTTCCCCAAGTCGGGCAACAACGTCATCCAGCAGGCGCCGGTGGAAGTGGTGTCGTAGCGTGCAACGGGGCCCAACTCTGGGGGCCCAACTCTGTAGGGAACGCGCTGCCGTGGCGTTCCGCAGAAGCCTCCACCGCCGCAACTTCGAATCGATCACCCTCAGCACTCGCCACCAGCGGGCCGCCTGGCTCGCCGAAGTCCCCCGCCTCCACGCCAAGTGCTTCCCTCCGGGGTAGATCCCCGCCACGGGGCTGGACAACGGGGGCGTAGATTTGGTAAGATGATTGGCAGTGTGGGTCCGGAGAGGAGGCAAGGCCATGTTGCGGGCGTCGATCTCCGCTTCGTGCCCGTTGAGGACAGGAAACAGGCACGGATCGTCATCACGATCAAGCACAGTCCGGGCGGCGGACACTACCATGGGTATGGCGACGCGGGGCCGCCCGCGCGGGAGAACGACGGGCAGTTGCGCCAGAGCGTCGTCAACCTGGGCTTCCACGGCGAGGTAGATCAGGCCGAGTACGGTTCGTGGGACCATTGGGCCCAGGGAGGCGATCCTCCACGGCTGGAGCGGCCCGCCCCGGCCAGGCCGTTCGAGATGTCCGTCGACGTCCAAGCCGACTACATCGCCCCGGCAACCTTCGCCGGCATCTTCCTCCTGCTGAACGCCCGCGACTGGGTCTACTTCGGCCCGTTCGAGCACCCCCGGAAGATCGCGGCCCAGCGGACCGGCCAGGACAAGAGCCCCCTGCTTACGACCGACTCGAACAAGTACCAACTGCGAGCCGCCTACGCCAACGGCCGACTCCGCCTCACGTGCATTTGCGGTGGCCGGGAGCACGTCGTGCAATGGCTCAACGGCCTGCCGCCGCCGCAGCGGGTGGCCGTCGGCATGAAGTGCCGGGGCCCACCCGAGATCGGCTACCGCCACCTCCAGTTCCGGGACCTCACGCTGAGCGACACCCCGCTGCCCCGCAAAACCCGCTCTGCCCTCGGCCCGGGAACAACGCCTTTCACGGCGCTGTCCGTGAGGCTATACTGAACTCCGTCCGGTGCGCCGGAGTCGCTCCCGGGGACCATGCGGAGCATGGCGGGGCGAGCGACGCGACAACCATCGTGGACCAAGGCTCGGACCCCTGGGCGACCGGCCATGTCTTTGCGACCCCTCCTGCGCTTGCCGATCACGCTGGCCGTGGTGATGATCGTGCTCTTGGTCGCGCTGACCATCGGCTGGGTGCTCTTGGCCGTGGTCGCGGCCCTGGGCAAACCCAGCGCGGCCGCACTGTACTGGGCGCTTCTGACGGTGGGCTCGGCGTGCTACGTGCTCTTGGTCGTCGGCGTGGTGATCTACCTGGTCCTCTCGATCAAGGCGATCAACCTCACCCGCCGCCAGTCCAACTTCGTCGACAGCGTGACCCACGAGCTGAAATCGCCGATCGCCTCGCTGAAGCTGGCCCTCCAGACGTTCACCCGCCGGCAGTTGACGGCCGGGCAGCAGGCCGACTTCCACCGCATCATGCTCGAAGACGTGGAGCGGCTGGACCGGCTGATCAACCAGGTGCTCGACGTGGGCCGGCTGGAGGCCGGGGCGGTTGACGGCCAGCTCGCCGACGTCCCGCTGGCGCCTTTGGTGCGCCAGTGCGCGGAGATGGTGTGCCTTCGCTACCGGGTCCCCGCCGACACCGTCTGCCTGGACCTCCAGCCCTGCACGCTCCACGCCCGGCAGGCCGACCTGGACATCATCTTCCGCAACCTGCTGGACAACGCCGTGAAGTACGCCGGGCCCGAGCCCAAGGTCCGCGTGACCGCGCGCTTGATGCACAACGGGCCGGTGATCGTGCAGGTCTGCGACAACGGCCGGGGAATCCCTCCGAGCATGCGGCGGAAGATCTTCGGCCGGTTCGTGCGCCTCGGGCTGGAGCTGGAGCGGGAGAAGACGGGGACCGGCCTGGGGCTGCACATCGTCCGGACCCTCGTCCGCCGGCTCCGCGGAACGATCCACGTGCGCGACTGCCCCAACGGCCCGGGCGCCCTGTTCGAGCTCAAGTTCCCCCGAGGCCGCGAGCTCCCCGAAACCCGCGAGGCGCCGGCCGGCCCGGAAGCATGCGACGGCCACGGAGAACGGGACGGGCCATGAAGCACATCCTGGTCGTTGAAGACGAAAAACACCTGGCCACCGGCATCAAGTACAACCTCGAGGCCGAAGGCTACCGCGTGACGATCCTCGGCGACGGCCCGTCCGCGCTTAGATTCATCGAGCTCAACCGCGACGGCGTCGACCTGGTGGTCCTCGACCTCATGCTCCCCGGCATGAGCGGGTACGCGGTGTGCGAGTCCCTTCGGGCCGCCGACGTGATCATGCCCGTCCTGATCCTCAGTGCCCGCACCCTCTCCGAAGACCGCACCCGCGGCTTCGACGTCGGCGCCGACCAGTACCTCACCAAGCCCTTCGACCTCGACGAGTTCCTCAGCCGCATCAAGGGCCTGCTGGCGCTCTACGACCGGCGACTGGAGCGGAAACCCCAGAACGTGCCGTCGATTCCCCGGTTCGCCTTCGGCAACGTGGAGATCGACTTCGAGAAGTGCAGCGTGGCCGTCGGCGGCGAGCCGGTGCGCATGACCCAGCTCGAGATGAAACTGCTTCGGTACTTCGTGGAGAACGAAGGGCGGATCATCCCCCGCCGGGAGCTTTTGGAGCACGTCTGGGGCGTGCCGGGGAACCTGATCACCCGGGCCCCGGACCAGTTCATCCGCCGCCTGCGCAAGGCGCTCGAGCCGGACCCCGCTCGGCCACGGCACTTCCTCACCTTGCGCGACGCCGGATACCGGTTCGTGGCGGCCCCGGGCCCTTAACCCCAGAAACGAACAGGCGCCGGTTTCCCGTGAACGATCCGACCAACCCCAGCGTTCCCTCGCGCGACGAGATCGCCGAGCGGTTCTTCGATCAGCTCCCGTTCGCGCCGTATCCGCTTCAGGAAGAGGCGCTGTTGGCCTGGTTCTCTTCGGACCAGGGGGTGATGGTCTGCGCCCCGACGGGGACGGGCAAGACGGTGATTGCCGAGGCGGCCCTGTTCGAGGCCCTCCACAACGGCTCCGTCGCCTATTACACCACCCCGCTCATCGCCCTGACCGAGCAGAAGTACCGCGAGATGCAGAGCCTGGCGATGAAGTGGGGGTTCTTTCCCGACGACGTCGGGTTGGTGACCGGCAATCGGCTGGAGAACCCGAAGGCCCGGGTGCTGGTCGTGGTCGCCGAGATCCTCTTCAACCGCCTGCTGCACCGCGAGGCGTTCGATTTCGAGCGCACCACCGCCGTGGTCATGGACGAGTTCCACAGCTTCAACGATCCGGAGCGGGGGATCGTGTGGGAGCTGACGCTGGGGCTTTTGCCCCCTCACGTGCGCACGCTCCTGCTGTCGGCCACGGTGGGCAACCCCGCGGCGTTCGTCCAGTGGATGCGCATTGCCCACCAGCGCTCCGTCGAGCTGGTCCGGGGGGAGGACCGGCGCGTGCCGCTGGTCTTCCGCTGGGTGGGCGATCAGTTGCTCTCGGAGCAGATCGAGCTGATGGCCGCCGGCGCCGAGGAAGATCGCACCACCCCCGCCTTGATCTTCTGCTTCAATCGCGAGGAGTGCTGGACCGTGGCCGAGCAGCTCAAGGGCAAGAAGATCCTCGCCGCCGGGCAGCAGGCCCGGCTCTCCGCCGCCCTGGCCCGCGGCGATTGGTCCCAGGGCGTCGGACCCAAGCTCAAGCAACTGCTGATGCGCGGCGTCGGCGTGCACCACGCCGGCCTGCTGCCGAAATTCCGCCGGATCGTCGAGGACCTGTTCCAGGAGAAGCTCCTCTCCGTGGCGGTCTGCACGGAGACCCTTTCCGCGGGAATCAACCTCCCGGCCCGCTCCGTCGTGCTGCCGAGCATTATCAAGGGCCCGACCGGGAAGAAGCGGGTCCTCGACCCCAGCTCCGCCCATCAAATCTTCGGCCGCGCCGGCAGGCCCCAGTTCGACACCCAGGGCTACGTCTTCGTCCTGGCCCACGAAGACGACGTCAAAATCTCCCGCTGGAAGGACAAGTACGATCGGATTCCCGACGACACGAAGGACCCGGGCCTCCTGAAGGCCAAGAAGGCCATGAAGAAGAAGATGCCCAAGCGCCGGGAGACGGAGCAGTACTGGACCGAGGCCCAGTTCGAGAAGCTCCGGGCCGCCGACCCGGCCAGCCTTTCCAGCCGCGGACCGCTCCCCTGGCGACTCCTGGCCTACATGCTCGCCGCCTCGCCCGAGGTCGACCTCATCCGGAAGCTTGTCAGCAAGCGCCTGTTGGACTCGAAGCGTCTCGAGGCGGGCCAGGAGGAGCTGGATCGGATGCTCCTGACCCTCTGGCGGGCGGGGTACGTCACGCTCGAGCCGGAGCCCCCCAAGCCGGCCGAAGCCCCGGGTGCCACGGGCAGCTTGTCTGCCAGTGCTTCGGGTGCCACTGGCAGCTTGTCTGCCAGTGCCCCACACGGGCTGGCAAGCAGCCCGTGCCACCCGGCGGAGTCGTACCGGCCGGTGCTTGCCCGGGCCTTGCCGCCGCTGGCCAACCTGGTCCTCTTCCGTGGGGTGAATCCGCTCTACGGCATGTTCCTGGTCAACCAGCTCGGCATCGCCGACCGGGAGGAGCGGATCCAGGCGATCGAAAGCGTGCTGGAGCTGCCCCGGTCGATCGGGCACTTTGTCCGCGTGCCCCGCCAGGACGAGATGCCGCCGGGCCCGCTGGCCACGACGCGTCTCGACCCGATGCTGCTGCAGCTCGGCCTGGCCACCGCCGACGAGCTCTGCTACACGCCCCGCGACGACGAGGACGGCCGCCGCAGCTCGTTCGACGAGCCGCCCAAGCGGGTGCTCGCCCTGGCCGAGAAGCTCCGGTTGTTGTTCGAGTACGAGTTTCCCGGCGTCCACGACGTGCGTGCCTTCGCCGTGTGGGCGGCCGGCGAGGTGCTCCAGTTCGGCGGCGACTTCAACAAGTACGTCACGAGCAAGGGGCTCCAGAAGCAGGAGGGGATCATCTTCCGGCACCTGCTGCGGATGATCCTCCTGCTGGCCGAGTTCCTCCCGATCTGCCCGCCGGACGCCTCCAAGGACGAGTGGGAAGCAGAGATCAACGACATTTCAGGCCGGCTGACCGAGACCTGCCGCCAGGTCGACCCGAACAGCACCCAGAAGGCCCTGGAGCAGGCCGCCGCCGACGCGGTCGAGGACCTCGAGCCGATGTGACGCTCCCGGCGACAACGGCTTGCCGAGCCGCGTGGGCGATTCACAATAGCGCAGCGATTCATCGCCGGGAGGGCTCCGGTCAATCGGACTGCTCCGAGCTCAGGACCTTCACAAACTCGGCGAGTGCCTCACGCTCCTCTCGATCGAGTTCCCTCACCCTCTGCGAATGCGCCGCAAAGCGAACGGCCGCATCGGTCAATCTCGGACTGTGGACTGTCGTGAGGTTCGACAGTTTGATCAGGGCACGATCCGGCAGTCCAAAGTAGACTGCCAACTGATGAACCGTGCGAGGCTTGGGAACGTACCTCGGATCGCGCTCAATGAAGACAATCTCGCGTACGTCAACGCGCGCGCTGGAGGCAAGCTGCTCAACCGAGAGGTAGCGATCTCGACGGAGCATCTGCACCAGGGAGCCAAACGCATCCAGTCCAGGGAACACGTCCTCTGAAGGCCGGAGAGAGCGGGCCGGCCGCTCTTGCGCATCCTGCTCTTCAAGTGGGGCGCCTGCCGTGACTTCGAGATCGCCCTCCTGGGCAATCCTCTTCTCGTACCAACCCTTGTCAAGTTCGAGTTTCATGCTCGCTTACCTCCCATGCTGCAGGAACGACCTGGCCTGGCCTTCCGTCATCTCGAAGTACCTGAGGTGGTACCCCGGATACGACGCGTCGGGGCCCAGATCGGTCATTGCACACACGCGCCCGTAGAAAGTGTCAGCCTGCGGCAGCGAGTGCAGGCCGATGCGTCCGTGATTGCCTTCCTCCATGCTCAACTGTATTGCCGCCGCAATCAGGATGGAGCCAACGCCCCGAATCGCCTTCACCGAGGTAGACTGCCGATTCTGTGGCGTTCACAGCATCATTAGCTCCGACTTCTCCTTGGTCTCGTCGTTCTCGAAGAGAAGTTTTTCGCCACGCTCCAATCGCACGTCGACGGCCTGGTAGAGCCGCAGTGCCTGCCGCATCAGTGCGGTTTTGTTGAGCCCCTTCTTCGCGCAGAGGTCGTCCAGAACTCGCATCTCCTCCTCGGTCAAGTTCAGGGTCATCGTTCGCTTTGCCATGTCCTCCCCCTCGGATCGCGAAAGTCCCATACAGGATTATCGCATCCTGCATTCAAGAAGTCAATACAATATAGCTGCAACGTAGCTATAATAACATCAATCTTCGTGTACTTGAGGAACGGTGAACGGGGCACGCAAGGGGCCGCATGATCGCATGATACGTCGCAAAGGACTGTAAGAAAACGAGTTATGACTTCTATGGCCCGCTACTTAGGCCGTGAATGTGGGAAGGGGAGCCCCCAAAATGGCTGCTGCATTGTGGGGCGTCAGGGTGGTGCTCGGCGATCGATGCGTCCGTTGGCCAGGCGGAGCACGCGGGTCGTCAGGCGCTCCAGCAGGGGGCGATCGTGGGAGACCACCAGCATGGCCTGCGGCAACGCGGCCAGCACGTCGATCACCCGGGCCCGGGCCTCGTCGTCGAGGCCGGACGTGGGCTCGTCCAACAGCAGCAGCTCGGGCTGCATCGCCAGCACCGTGGCCACGGCCACCAGCCGCTTCTCGCCGCCGGAAAGCTTGTAGGTGATGCGGTCCTCGAACCCGGCCAGACCCAGCGAGTCGAGCGTGCGGGCGACGATCTGCCGGACCTCGTCGCGCCCGACGCCCAGGTTGAGCGGCCCGAAGGCCACGTCCTCGGCCACCGTGGGGCAAAACAACTGGTCGTCGGGGTCCTGGAACAAGAGTCCGGCCCGCCCGCGGATCTGCCGGAAATCGCGCTCGCTGGTGCGGACCTTGCCAAAGACCTCGACGCGGCCCGCGCTCGGCCGGATGAGGCCCACGAGGAGCGCCAGAAGCGTCGTCTTGCCGCTGCCGTTGGCGCCGACGAGCCCGACCCGCTCCCCGGCCTCCACGCGCAGGTCGCACCCGGCCAGCACCGGCCGGGTGGGCTCGTAGGCCACGCAAACGCCTTCCAAGAGCAAAATCGGCTCGCTCATGACCACTCCGCCAGGGCCAGGAGAGCCAGGACCGCAGTGCCGGCCAGGGCGAGCCAGGCGTCGCGCCGCCCCAGGGCGAAATGATCGAGCAGGAAGAACCTGCCGCGGAAGCCGCGGCACTTCATGGCCGCCAGGATCCGCTCCGAGCGGTCGACGCTCCGTACCAAGAGCATTCCCACCAGGTAGCCGAAGCTGCGCAGCGTGTGGGCGCTTAGGCGCGGGCGGAAGCCGCGGACCCTCATCCCCCAGCGCAGGCGCCGGTACTCCCGGCCCACCACCTCGATGTACCGGACGCTGAACAGCAGGAGGTGGATCAGCTTGTCGGGCAGCTTCAGGTGGTGCAGGGCGTGGCCCAGGGCGATCGGGTCCATCGTGCCCACCAGGGCCGCCAGCATCAGGAAGATCGCGTTGGCCTTCAGGACGATGGCCACGGCCAGCCAAAGGCCGCCGCGGGAGACCTCCAGCGGGCCGAGCCGGCAAAGCGGTTCCCCGCCGGCCGTCAGCGGAACGCTCACCAGCACCACCAGCATGAAGAGGTTCAGCGGCACGAGTCGCCGCACGACGAGCGGCAGCGAGAGCCTACCCGGCACGGCGGCGGCCACCGCCGCGGCCAACGCCAGGCCCAGCGCCGCTGGCCGGCCGGCCACCGCCACCAGCACCGCGAACGCCACGGCCGCCACGATCCGCAGGCGCGGATCCGTGCCGTCGAGCCACGACGGCTCGCTTCTCGGGGACAATCGGCGGGAAGTGTCGAACATGATGGGTCAGCGGCCTCCCCGGGCGAGCCTCTCCCTGCGCCGCACTCCGAGGAAGTAAAACGAAAGGCCCATGAACCCCAGGATGCAGCCGATGCCACCCAGCACGTCGTGCCAGCGAACTTTGTCTTCGTAGCGGGCCAGCTCCTTGCGAAGGCCGGCCACCTGGCGCTCGACCCCCTCCAGCCGGTCCGATAGCTCCACGATCGCCGCCCCGCCGGGTGGCACTGGCTGCTTGTCCACTGCGTCGGGTGGCACTGGCTGCTTGCCAGCCAGTGTTGGCGTGTCGGGTGGCACTGGCTGCTTGCCAGCCAGTGTCTTCCCTTCGGGGGCCTCCCGAGCCGGCAAGGTGCTCGGCAGCTCCTCGGCCGCGACGGTGAACTCGGCCGCGTGCCCCCCCTCGGCCCGCAGCAGCAACCGGTGGTCGCAGCGCCATTGGGGCTCGAAGCGGAACTTGCCCTGAAGGTCGGTGGTCGTCTGGCCGAGCGTGAGCCCGGCGGAGTCGACCACGGTCACGGCGGCGTTGGGGACCGGGGTGCCGCCCCGGAAGTACGCCTCGCCGGCGATCGCCTTCCCTTGAAACACCGCGAACACGCTGAGCTGGTGGGCCTGGGCCGGACCGGCAAGAACGGGGAATCCCAACAGCACGGCGAAGAAGGCCGCGGCAGCCAGTGCCACCCGGCAAAGTCCGGGCCTAGCCATCGGAGACCTCCAGGGGGACCGGCAGCCAGAGCGGGGCGTCGAGCAGCTCGGGCCGGACCTTGCGGAGAAACACCACCGCGCTGGCGGTGACCAGGCCCTCGATCGCGGCCAACGGCACCTGCACCAGGAGGAATCCCTTGGCCAAGACCTCGAACCCGTCGCCGGCGGCCAGAAGCGCAGGCACGACCAGCGGCGTGGCCAGCATCGTGGCGAGCGCGCCGGCACCGAAGCCGGCAAGCATCGCCGCGGTTCCGCCGCCCTTTCGGGCCGGGCGACGAAAGAGGTAGTGGACCAGCACGGCCGGCAGGGCCATGGTCAGGGTGTTGAGCCCCAGCGTGGTAATGCCGCCCAGCCCGGGCAGGAAGATCGATTGCAGCAGCAGGGCAATCAGGATGGCCGGGAAGGCGGCCCAGCCGAGGATCAGGCCGACCAGCCCGTTGAGCACCAGGTGGGTCGAGGTGACCCCCAGCGGCACGTGGACGAGCGAAGCCACGAAGAAGGCCGCGCTGAGCATGGCCACCCGGGGCATTTGCTCGTAGTCGATCCTGCGCAGCCCCAGGGCGGTCCCGGCGGCGGTCAGCGCCGTGCCGGCAACTAGAATGCCGATCCCGGCCGGCGTGCCGGAAAGGACCCCATCGGGAATGTGCATTGGTGTTTCTCCGCCAGGATGCCTCTAGGGTTTCATGTCGGTCGTCTTGACCCAGATCACGCCGCCGAGCTCGACGTCGACCTCTTGGCCGTCAGGCCCTTTGATCTTCTGGTCCGAGTCGACCAGCGCGGCGAACCCCCACCAACCGGCCCGGGGCATGGCGTAAGAGAACGCGCCGCCGGCGTCGGCCTTGATCGACTGGGTGACGAAGGCCCCGTTGGGGATCTTCACGCGGCGGCCCTCGTTGTAGTACTCGACCTCGACGCCGGCCATGGGCAGCGGCTTGCCGTGGCGCCTGACGATGCCGCGGAAGACGTTCCCCGTCCACAGGCCGTACGGGCGGACCAGCGGCTCGATCTCGATCGGGAAGCCGATCATCGCGTCCCAGCCCTTCTGGGCGCCCATGAAGTCGACCACGACCTTCGTGTAGTGCACGATCATCTTCCGCTCGGTCGGCTCCCAGTACGGGGCGGGCTCGAGGAAGAACACGTGATCGCCGGGCCGGCTCAGGCGGACCGACGCGGTGTAAGCCGTCTTGCCCTCGAGCTTGCGCGGGCGAAGCGCGTCGCTCAGCTCGTGTACCTTGCCGCCGGCCAGAAAGCCGAATCGCCGCGGCACGCCCATCTCCATCACCGGCCCCTGCTCCATGGGATGGGTAAACAGGATCTCGAGCTCGACCGTGCGACCGTGCCCCGCCTCGATCACCTCCCGATGGGGCAAGAGCACCTGGAAGTGCCCCTCGCTACGGCCGACCAGGAGCACGGCCCAGGCCAGGCACGCCAGGAGGCACGCGCCAAAGAGCGCGCCGAACGAACGGTTCCTGTCTCGTGCTTCGGGGCGGTGCACGGCGGCTGGTCCTTCCGCTGGAAAGGCGATCGGAAACAAGGCGACGCTGGCCATCTGGCTTCCGGGCCGGGCCAAGCCGGCGCCGGTAATACGATATCGTCTATTGTATTACCGGCGCCGCGGCCTGTCGAGACCCCCAGCGGGAGTCGCCGCGAATGCTACCCCATGGGGTCCTGACGATCGCGGGGGTGGCTGGCGGCCGGGCGGGGGGTGGCCGCGATGACCAAAGCCCCTCTACCCCTGCAAGCGCCCTGGCGAATCCGCTACAATGGGGTGTCGTTGCGCCCCGCTCATGCGTTTCTCAAGGACCCGCCATGTCCCGCGACAGAAGCCATCACGCCTTTGCCCGTGCCAAGCGTCTCATGCCCGGCGGGGTGAACAGCCCGGCCCGGGCGTTTGGGGCCGTCGGCGGCGAGCCGATCTTCTTCGCCCGCGCCGAAGGGGCTTATCTCGAAGACCTCGACGGCAACCGCTACCTCGACTACATCGGCTCGTGGGGGCCGATGATCCTCGGGCACGGCCACCCGAAGGTGGTCGAGGCCCTGCATGCGGCGGTGGATCGGGGCACCAGCTACGGCGCCCCCACGGAGGCCGAAAGCGAGCTGGCCGAGCTGATCTGCGAGGCGGTCCCGTCGGTCGAGAAGGTCCGGCTGGTCAACTCGGGCACCGAGGCCGCGATGAGCGCCATCCGGCTGGCCCGGGGCTACACCGGCCGCGACAAGATCGTGAAGTTCGCCGGGAACTACCACGGGCACGTCGACAGCCTGCTGGTGGCCGCCGGCAGCTCGGCCGCGACGCTCGGGGTGCCCAACTCCCCGGGCGTGACCGCCGGCACCGCCCAGGATACGCTCGTGCTTGAGTACAACGACGCCGAGGGCCTGGAGGTCGCCTTTCAGCGGGAGGGGTCGAAGATTGCCGCCGTCATCGTCGAGCCGGTCGTGGGGAACATGGGCTGCGTGAAGGCCGCGGCCGGATTCCGGGCCGCCCTGCGCGAGCTGACCGAGAAGCACGGGGCCCTGCTGATCTTCGACGAGGTGATGACGGGGTTCCGCGTGGCCTACGGCGGGGCGCAGTCGGTCTTCGGCATCCGGCCCGAGCTCAGCGTCTTCGGCAAGATCATCGGCGGCGGCCTGCCGGTGGGGGCCTACGGCGGGTCGGCCAAGATCATGGACCACGTGCTCCCCGCCGGCAAGGTGTTCCAGGCCGGCACGCTCAGCGGCAATCCGCTGGCCACCGCGGCGGGCATCGCCACGCTTACGGTGCTGCGCGACACGAATCCCTACCCCCGGCTCCAGCAGCTCGCCTCGCGCCTGGCCAACGGCCTGGAAGAGGCGGCCCGGGCCGCCGGCGTTGCCCACTGGCTCGGCTGGTTCAACTCGATGATGACGTTGTTTTTCGCCCCGGGCCCGGTCACCGACTGGGACTCCGCCAGCCGCTCCGATACCGCGCGCTACGCCCGCTGGTTCTGGGGCATGATCGAGCGGGGCATCTACCTGCCGTGCAGCCAGTTCGAGGCCCTGTTCGTCTCGGCGGCCCACACCGAGTCCGACGTCGACGCCACGGTCGCCGCGGCCCGCGAGGTCCTCGCCACGCTGGGCCCCTCCTGAAGGTTGCGCTGAAAGTGGAACACCTTCAAAGCCCGGGGGTTGCAACCCCCGGGCTTTCAGACGCACGCCCTCCGGGAGAGGGCATTCCCGATCAGTCGTCGCCCGTGCCGGGCAGCTTGATGGGCATCCGGCGCACGCGCTGGCCGGTGGCGTGGAAGACCGCGTTGGCAATGGCCGGGGCGATGGCCACGATGGGCGTCTCGCCTCCGCCGGCCGACGCAAGGTCCGGCCGGTTCAGCAGGTGGATGTCCAGCTCCGGCACGTCGCTGAAGCGAGGCACCCGGTACTTCTCGAAGCTGGCGTTGCGCATCTTGCCGTCCTTGAAGCGCATTTCCTCTCGCAAGGCCGGGCCCAGGCCCATGACGATGCAGCCCTGGACCTGGGAGATGAGGTTGTCGGGGTTGAGGATCGCCCCGCACTCGAACACCTCGCACACGCGGCGGACGAGAATCCGGCCTTGGGCGCGGTCGATGGCGATCTCCGCGCAGGCCGCCACGTAGGAGCCCTTTTCCGTACCGCAGGCCAAGCCGAGGCCCACGTCGGGCTGCTTCTGCTTGAGGCGCTCGCGCCAGCCGAACCGCCTGGCCGCTTCCTCGAGCACGGCGCGGAGGCGGGGGTTCTCGAGGTGCGCCAGCCGGAAATCGAGCACCTCCGTGCCCGCGGCCGCCGCCAGCTCGTCCATGAAGCACTCGCGGGCGAAGTTGTTGGCCGTGGCCGCCAGCGTGCGGTAGGAGCCCTGGCGGAGCGGCGGAGCGGACGGCACGTAGCGGCACCGCGACTTGCCCACCCGGTACGGCGTGTCCACGGCCGCCCCACCCGAATTGACGTTGATGAAATGCCACGAGGTGAGGCCCCCTTTCGCGTCGAGGCTGGCCTCGACGTCGATGACCGCGGCCGGGCGGAAGTAGGCCCAGGTGAACTCCTCCTCGCGGGTCCAGTGGAGCGAGACGGGCCGGCCTGCCGCCCGGGCAAGACGCGCCGCCTCGACCGCCGCTTCCCCCGTATGCTTGCCGCCGAATCCGCTGCCGAAGTCCGGCACGATCACCCGCACGCTTTCGCTGGGCAGCCCGAAGGTCCGGGCCAGCTCCCCGTGGTAGCCGAACGGGGCCTGCGTGCCGGTCCACACGGTGAGCTTCCCGTCGTTCCACTCCGCCAGCGCGGCGCGGGTCTCCAGCGGGGCATGCTGCACGTAGGCCACGCGGTACGTCTGGCGGAGCACCTTGTGCGCGGCGGCCAGCTCCTCGGAGAAGGGACTCTTGGGCACGCCGCCCTGCACCCGGCTCCGCAGGTAGTCGAACACCTCCTCGCTCGAAGGGTGCGGGGCGGGCTCCCACTTTGCGGTCCGGGCGATGGCCTCCAGGGCCTGCCGGGCGCGGAAGGTCGTCGGCGCGGCCACGCCCACGAACTGCCCGTCCTCGACGACCACCACGTCGCCCATCGCCTTGGCCGGACCCAGGTCGATCGACGCCAGCTTCGCCCCGTACGACGGCGGCCGGAGCACCTTGCCGTAGAGCATGCCGGGCCGGACCACGTCGGAGGGGAACTTGTGCGCGCCGGTCACCAGGTCGCGGCGGTTGAGTCGCGGCACCGACGTGCCGAGGACCGTCCACTCGGCGACGGGAGTCAGCGTGACGTCGGCAGGCACCGCCTGCTGGAGGGCCTTGGCGAGGTCCTCCTCCCGGGCGAGGTCGGCGTAGGTGAGGGTGCGCCCGGAGGCGCCGTGCGCGATCTTTCCGTCGCGCACCTGGACGGTCTCGGTCGCCACGCTCCACCGCTGGCACGCGACGCGGACGAGGGCCTCCCGCGCTGCCGCGGCGCCCTGACGCACGGCGGGCACGGTCCGTGGGGTGGTCTGGCTGCCGGCCGTGGTGCCGTCGTCGGGCACGAGGCTCGTATCGCCCATGAGCATGTCGATCCGGCTGACCGGCACGCGGAGCTCTTCGGCGGCGGCCTGGGCCAGCTCGGCTCGGGACCCCTGGCCCATCTCCACCTTGCCGGTCAGGACGGTGATTCGCCCGTCCTTGCCGAGATGGATTCGGGCGGCGATGCTTCGGCCGCGTGCGCCGCCGGGGCCTCCGCCGCCGCGTCCGCCCTTTCGCTGCGCGAGGGCCCGGCCCGCGGTCACGGAAAACAGCAACCCGGCGCCGAGCACCTCGACGAACGTGCGACGACTGAGGCCGGAATCGCAGCCGGTCCGCTCGACCGGCTCCTCGTACCCGACCTCCGAAAACTTGCGGTTCTCTGGCTTTGGCGTCATGGCTTTGCCCTCCCGGCGCTCGCCGCGGCCCGCTTGATTGCCTTGAGGATTTTCGTGTAGCCGCAGCAGCGGCAAAGGTGTCCTTCGACGCGCGTGAGGATTTCGGCGTCGGTCGGATGGGGCCGCTCGTCGAGCAGTCCCACCACGGCCAGGATCATCCCCGGGGTGCAGAAGCCGCACTGCACCGCGCCCTCGGCGAGGAACGCCTCCTGGACCGGATGGAGCTTGTCGGGGGCGGCGAGGCCCTCAATGGTGAGGATCGTCTGCTTGTCGGCGGTGCCGACGGGAGTGATGCAGGAGGCCACGCTCCGGCCGCCGACCAGCACGGTGCAGGCGCCGCACCGCCCTTCAGCGCAGCCGCGCTTCACGCCGGTCAGTTGCAGGTCCTCGCGGAGCACCTCGAGCAGTGGCCTTTCCGGGTCGGTGGTCACCGTCTGAGGGCGGCCGTTGACGGTCAAGGCGATCGTTTTCTCCATGGGATTCCTCCGTCGTGCGTCCGGCCGGTGAGAAACGCAAGCTGACGACCTTTCATTGTGCCGCCCGGCGGTTTCAAGATCAAGGGCGAGGGTGGCTGGGGCAGAGCGCCAGCGATGCCCCAGCAATCGGGCCGCTGGGGTGGCACGGGCATCTTGCCCGTGCTTCGCGGCGCAGCACTGGCGAGACGCCAGTGCCACCCACCAGCCACGCCCCGCTCCGCCGAGCCGCCAGCCACCCCACCCACGGCCCACCCACTGGACGGGGAGTGGCAGGGACGCTGCCGGGAATCTACAATAGTTCAGGCTACCCAATCGGGCCCTCGCCCTGGCAGGCCAAGACGTTAGCAGAACTTCGAGGAAAGGACATCGCCATGTCAGTAGTTTCACGTCGCGACTTTATTGCCGGATTGACGGCGGCGGCAGGCACCAGCGTGCTGGCGGGCCGGCTTGCGTGGGCCGACTCAGCCACGAAGATCAAGAAAGGCACGGACCTGGTCAAGGTGGGCCGCGCCGGAATCCGGACCACGGTCCTGGGGATCGGCACGGGGACCAACAGCGGCAACCAGCAGCGGGCGTTGGGCCAGGCAGGCTTCACCAAGCTGGTCCGCCACGCCCTGGACCGCGGCATTCGCTACGTCGACACGGCCGACTCGTACCGGGCCCATCCCTTCGTTCGCAACGCCCTGGAGGGAGTTCCCCGGGACAAGTACTTCATCCAAACGAAGACCGGGGCCAGGAGCGCGGACAAGGCCAACAAGGACATCGAGCGGTTCTTTGAGGAGCTGCACATCGACTACATCGACTCGCTCTTGATCCACGCCATGTTCCGGGGAGACTGGGTCACGGAGATGCGGCCGGTGATGGACGCGCTCCAGGAGGCCAAGGAAAAGGGGAAAGTCCGGGCGGTGGGCGTGTCCTGCCACGGCTGGGAGCCCCTGGCCGCTTCCCTGGACACCGATTGGCCCGACGTCCAGCTCGTGCGGATCAACCCCTTCGGCGTTCTCATGGACGGTCCCGGGAGGGAGGATCCGCGCAAGGACGATCCGCAGTTGGCCAAGAAGGTCGCCGCCGTGGTCAAGAAGATGCACGACAAGGGCCGCGGCGTCATCGGCATGAAGATCTACGGCGAGAGCGGCTTCGGCAGCAAGGAGAAGCGGTTGGAGTCGCTGAAGTACGTGCTGGGCCTGGGCTGCGTCGATTGCTTCACGATCGGGTTCACCAGCGTCGCCCAGCTCGACGAGACCCTGGACCTGATCGAGCAGGCCCAGGCCGGGGCGTGAAGGCGGGGAAGCCCTACAGGCCCTTGGTCGTGGTGCGGACGCGGCACACCCAGTGGTTGACGGTCATGTAGAGGGTGGAGCCGTCGCCGCCGAAGCGGCAGTTCGAGGTCGGCTGACCGGTGTTCAGCCGGCCCAGCAGCGTGCCCACGGGGGTGAACACACTCACCCCGCCCGGCCCCGTGGCGAACAGGTTGCCCGACTTGTCGACCTTCATCCCGTCGGGCAGCCCCGGGAGCTTCTCCTTCTTGACCCAGTCGGTGGCGTCGAACAGGACGCGGCCGTCGCCCAAGGTGCCGTCGGGCTTCACGCCGTAGGCCATCCAGACGGCCTTTTCCGGATCGGACTGGGCGACGTAGAGGGTCTTTTCGTCCGGCGAGAAGGCGATGCCGTTGGGCCGGGTCATCGTGTCGGTCAGCAGGGTCACCTTGCCCTCGGGCGTGACCCGGTACACGCCGCAGAACCCGAGCTCCCGGGCCGGGTCGTCCCAGTTCTTGGGCAGGCCGTAGGGCGGATCGGTGAAGTACAGATCGCCGTTGGACTTCAGCGCCGCGTCGTTGGGGCTGTTGAGCCGCTTGCCCTCGTAGCGGTCGACCAGCGTGGTCCAGCTCCCGTCCTTCTCGACGCGGACGATCCGCCGGTCGCCGTGCTGGCACATCACCAGGCGGCCCTTGGAATCCAGCAACAGCCCGTTCGTGCCCGACTCGCCGCCCCGGGGCTCCGCGCCGGTGTAGCCGGCCGGCTTGAGAAACAGGCGCACGCCGTCCCGCTCGCTCCACTGCATGATGGAGTTCTTCGGGATGTCGGAGAACAGCAGATAGCCGCCCCGCTCGCTTTTGATCCACACCGGGCCTTCGGTCCAGTCGAACCCTTCCGCGAGCTTCTCGACGGCCGCGCCGGGGGGCACGAGCGCGTCGAAGCGCGGATCGAAGCGCTCGATCTTGCCGATCGCCGGATAGACCTTCGCGGCCTTCGCGGCCTTCGCGCGCTTACCCTTCTCGGCGGCCCGGACGACTCCGCCGCTTGCCAAAACGGCCAGGACCAGCACGCCGGCAACGGCCCAATGCACTTGCTTGCTCATGGCACGCACCCTCGCAACATGGCAACCCCTTAAGACCTGAACGACCAGGTGCCATGATAGGATGCGGCGGGGGGCCCGACAAGCCTCGGTCAGTTGCTTTCCGAGGGGGCTTCCTCGTCCTCGTCCGCAGCAAGCTCGATCCGCTCGCTCACCATGCGGTCCAGGAAGCCGGAGAGCTTGCGCGAGCGGACCGGGTGCTGGAGCTTCCGGACCGCCTTGGCCTCGATTTGCCGCACCCGCTCGCGCGTGACGGAGAAGATCCGGCCCACCTCCTCCAGGGTATAGGTGTAGCCGTCGGCCAGGCCGTAGCGGAGCCGGATGATCTCCCGCTCGCGGTAGTTCAGCGCGGCCAGCACGTCGGCGATGCGGGCCTTGAGCATTTCCTGGTTCATTTCGTAGAGCGGATCGTCCTCGCGATAATCCTGGAGGAACTCGCCGAAGTAGCTGTCGTCGTGGTCGCCGACCGGCTGGTCCAGCGACAGGGGCTGGCGGCTCATCTGGAGCACGCAGTTGGTCTCGTCGAGCGAGAGCCCGGCCTCCCGGGCCGTCTCCTCGAGGGTCGGCTCGCACCCCCGCCGCTGCAACAGGTCCCGCGACACGCTCCGCACGCGGCTCATGGTCTCGATCATGTGGACGGGAACGCGGATAGTTCGGCTCTGATCGGCGATGGCCCGGGTGATCGCCTGCCGGATCCACCACGTGGCGTAGGTGGAGAACTTGTAGCCGCGGGCACACTCGAACTTGTCGACCGCCCGCATCAGCCCGGTGTTCCCCTCCTGGATCAGGTCGAGGAAGCTCAGGCCGCGATTGCGGTACCGCTTGGCGATGGAGACGACCAGGCGCAGATTGCCGGCCGAGAGGGTCCGCTTGGCGGCGTCGTACTCCTGCTGCAAGCCGGCGGTCCGCTCGATCCTGCCCCGGAGCGTCGAGGGGCTCTCCAGGCTCGCCCGCATCAGGTAGCGCAGCTCCTTGCGGATCTCCGCGACGCGCTCCGCCCCCGTGCGGCGCCGCCGAAGGTCGGCCAGCTCCTCGGAGAGAACCTGCATGCGCCGGCAGATCTGCCGAAGCCGCTCCAGCAGCGGATGGAGCCGCTGGGTCCTAAGCCCAAGCTCCTCGATCAGGCGCACCGCCTTGTTGCGGCGGCAAATCAGCCGCCGCCACGCCGCGCACCGCTGGCGCCGCGTTCGGCGCCGCGAAATGGCAGTCCGAAAGTCCTCCACGTTCCGCTGCAAGAGGTGCTTGAGCGTGCGGAGATTCGGCCCCAGCAGCCCCAGGATGTGCCGCTTGCCCCGGATGTTGGTCACCGAGACCTCCACGGTCCGATCCAACCGCAGACGGCCGTCGCGCACCTTCTCCAGGAGATTCATCGCCCCTTGGAGCACGTAGTCGGTTGCCAGCATGCTGTGCCGGAAGAGGGTCCGGGTCCGCTCGATCCGCTGGGCGGCCGCGATCTCCTCGCCACGGCACAACAACGGGATCTCGCCCATCTGCATGAGATAGATCCGGACCGGGTCGTCGATGTGGTCGTCCGCGCCCGTCAGCCCGACTTCCGCTTCCTCCGGCAACTCCTCGTCTTCTTCCACCACCTCGTCATCCACGAAAGCCGGATCGCTCAGGTCGAGGAGTTCCTCGTCCAGGTCGAGGTCGAGGACCGACGAGCGAATCCCGACGGCCGACTGGCCGTTGCCGTTCGGGGAGGTCGGCTCGTGGGCGACCTTTTTCGAGGCGGGCTCGCGTTTGACTTTCGACAAGGTGCAATCCTCGAAACGCAAGGGACTTCGCTGGGGACGGAACTGCCGACTGAGTGTGCGTTGTCTGGACCAGGAAGCACTTTGGGTGCCAAACCCAAGCCGGTTGCGGTTCTAGTCGCGCAACCCATTCTGGCAAAACAACTTGTGGCAATCCGCCTTGGGCTCTCGTTGTCCCTGTGGTAGTGGGCTGTTGCGGGAGTGCATCGATCCGACACACGCCATGTGGCGATTGCGTATCATCGCGATCGAGCACTTCGGTTGGCGATGGAAAGAAATCCCTGATTGCCCGACTTCACCTATCCATAGGGGGGGGGGATGGCAGAAGCCCTGCCTCCTGCCAAGGACCCACAAGATAACAATTGCGGCGAATGTGTCAACAGGGAAAAGGGGGGGATATTGTCAAATTGCACAGAATGACAGGAAAGGTGCATCTAGGGAAGGTGCCGAAGTCCCCTGTTCACGGGGCGATAACCAGACTCAGGAACCACCTGGTGGAGGGGGCATTGCGCGGTGAATCGCTCTAACCGCTTGTCAGACAGCAGGATCAGGTGGTTCCTCTCTTGCCCAATCACCCTCTGACGCTTGCCGCAGGCCGGCGGTTCCCAAACCGGCGGAATCGAGTAGAATGGGGCCTTCCGCCCGATACGGTGAATCTGACCTGGGAGTATCCTGGATGGCAGGCAAAGCGAAGAAAAAGAAGGCCGAGACCGTTTTCCTCGTATGCGAGGAGACGGGGGACTACAACTACTCGTTGCGTCGCAAGCCGGGGGCGGAGAAGCTGAAGCTGAAGAAGTACTGCCCGCGCCTGCGAAAACACACCCTGCACGTCGAGAAGAGGAAGTAGGCCCTTGCCTGCCGACCATGGCCAAGCGCTGGCGCATCCATCCCCATGAGCCGGAGCGCATCGCGGCTCTCCAGCGGACCCTGGGGGTCTCGGCGGTGGTCGCCCAATTGCTCATCTGCCGTGGGATTTCCGATCCCCAGCGGGCACGGCAGTTCCTCGACTGCAAGCTCACCGATCTGCGCGATCCCGAGGACCTGCCGGGGTGCAGCCGGGCCGCGGAGCTGATCCACGAGGCCATTGGCCGCGGACGGCGGATCGTGGTCTACGGCGATTACGACGTGGACGGCGTGGCCGGAACGGCCCTCTTGCGTCAGTGCCTGGCCTTGCTGGGGGCCGACGTCGGCCATTACCTGCCCAACCGGATCGATGAGGGCTACGGGCTGCACGACGAAGCGATCCGCCGGCTTGCCTCCGAGAAAGCGGAGCTGGTGGTGACGGTCGATTGCGGCATTGCCGGCGTGGCCCAGGCCGCAACCGCCCGCGAGTGCGGCGTGGAGCTGATCATCACCGACCACCACCCCCCGGGCCCGGTCCTGCCCGAGGCCGCGGCGCTGGTGCATCCGCGCCTGCCGGGCTCGGCGTATCCATTCGAGTGGCTCAGCGGGTCGGGCGTGGCCCTGAAGCTGGCCTGGGCCATTTGCCAGAAGGCCAGCGGGGCGCGGCGCGTCGCCCCGGCGATGAAGGAGTTCCTGGTGCGGGCAGTCGGCCTGGCGGCCCTGGGCACGGTGGCCGACGTGGTCCCGCTGGTCGACGAGAACCGCATCCTCGTGCGCCACGGCCTGGTCAGTCTGAAGCAGTCGCCGTCGCCCGGTCTGGCGGCACTGATGAAGGTGGCCGGCCTGGACGGGAAGCCGTCCCTCGACGCGGAGGACGTGGCCTTCAGTCTGGCCCCGCGCCTCAATGCGGCCGGACGGCTGGGGCAGGCCCAGTTGGCGGCCGACCTGCTCCTGACCGACCGCCCCGATCGGGCCGAGGAGCTGGCCCGCTACATCGACCAGCTCAACGCCGACCGGCAGAGCCTGGAACGAGGCGTCTACCTGATCGCAGCGAAGCTGGCCAGGACGGAGTTCGATCCGGGGCGGGACGCCGCGCTGGTGCTGGCGCATCGGGGGTGGCACCCGGGGGTGCTGGGCATCGTGGCGGGAAGGCTCGCCGAGAAGCACCACCGGCCGGTGGTCCTGATCGCGTGGGACCGCGTCGGGGTCAAGCCGGGAGTGGGCTCCGCGCGCAGCGTGCCCGGCTTCGACCTGCACGCGGCGCTGGAGGTGTGTGACGAGCACCTGCGCAGTCACGGCGGCCACGCGGCCGCCGCCGGACTGTCGATCGAGGAGCGCCACTTCGACGCCTTCCGCAAGGACTTCTGCCGGCACACCGCCGAGCAGCTCCCCCCGGACCGGCGCAGGGCGGAGCTGGCCATCGACGCCGAGACCCCCCTGGGCGCCCTCTCGCTCCAGGTGGTCGAGCAGATCGAGCAGTTGGCTCCCTTCGGCCAGGGGAACGCCCGGCCTCTGCTGTGCACGCACGGGGTGACCTTGGCCGAGGCCCCCAAGGCGATCGGCTCCGACGGCCGGCACCTGGCCGTGCGGCTCAAGCAGCACGACGTGGTGCTGCGGGCCTTCGCATTCGGCGGGGCTGAGTGGGCCGAGGACCTGGCCTCCGGCCAGGGGCCGCTGGACATCGCCTTTCGCCCCGTGATCAACGCCTTCCGCGGCCGTCGCAGCGTCGAGCTCCACCTGGTCGACTGGCAGCGCGGCCCCCCTGCCGCCGAGCAGGAAAACCCCGGGCAGGGATGCAGGGATGACGTTCGGCCGCGTGCACGATACGATGGGGAAGGGGAACCCAAGTGAGGTTGCGTGATTCCAGGAGGAGTACTCGGATGGGTGGCTCGGGCATAGGGCGGATGGGTGGCTGGGGCATAGCGTAGCGGTGCCCCAGCAATCCACCGTATCCTCCAGTTCTGCAAGAGATCGAAAGGACGACACCCCATGAAAGCCAGACTGTGCTTGCGGGCCACGTTGGCCCTGGCGGGAACGATGCTGCTTATCGCCGTGGGAGCCGCCGCGTCGCGTGCCGGGGAGCCCAAGGCGCTCAATCCCCTCGGCGAGGGAAAAGGCATCCATCCCGGCCGCGTCGTGTGGGTCCACGACCCGAAGGTCCTCGACTGGCAAGGGCCCGGCGACGGCCACTGGTGGGAGGGCAATCACCTGAAGCAGGACCGCGTCGATGCCATGATGGCCCGCGCCGTGTGCGACCTGACCGGCGAGCCCACGGTGGCCCGGGCGTGGTCCGGGCTCTTCCGGCACCTGAACAAGGCCCGCGGCAAGGGCGACGTGGGCTACAAGGCCGGCGAGAAGATCGCGATCAAGCCGAACTGGGTCGGGATGATCTGGCGCGAGGGCATGGTGGACCCGGCAACGTACCGCTGGACCCGGCGCCACGACTACATGAACACGGCGCCGCAGATGATCGTCGCCCTGCTGCGGCAGCTCACGCGCGACGCGGGCGTCGAGCAGGCCGACGTCACGGTCTGCGATACGCTGGCCTACCTGGTGCACGAGTACTACGACATTCTCCACAAGGAATTCCCGGCCGTGCGCTACGAGGACTACGCCGGCAAATTCGGGCGCATCCAGGTGAAGACCTCCACGGTGCCGCTCTACTGGAGCTGCCGCCCCCAGGGCAAGACCCAGGACTACCTCCCCACCTGCTTTGCCGAGGCGGAGTACCTGGTCAACTTCGCGAACTTCAAGGCCCACGGGGGCTCGGGCGTGACGCTCTGCGCCAAGAACCACTTCGGCTCGCTGGTGCGCTGGCCGGTCCAGGAAGGGTACTACGACGTCCACCCGAATTGCTTCTCCAGGGAGACGGGGATCTACCGTCCGCTGGTGGACCTGACGGGCCATGCCCACCTGGGCGGGAAGACGGTGCTGTGCCTGATCGACGGGCTGTTCTCCGGGCTGCATCCGCAGGACTCGCTGCCGTCGCCCATGAAGATGCCGCCTTTTGACGGCCATTGGCCGTGCAGCCTGTTCGCCTCGCAGGACCCGGTGGCCATCGACTCGGTCGCCTTCGACTTCCTCCGGACCGAGCGCACGGACTTTCCGCGGCAAGGCGGCGTGGACGACTACCTGCACGAGTCCGCGCTGGCCGGCAACCCGCCTTCCAAAACGTTCTACGACCCGAACCATGCCGCCCCCACCAGGCGCCTGTCCAGCCTGGGCGCTCACGAGCACTGGAACAACGCGAAGGAGAAGAAGTACTCCCGCAATCTCGGCGCGGGCGAAGGGATCGAGCTGGTCGCGGTGAGCCTGGCCGGTGCCGATCCGAAGTAGTGTCTCCTGCACTGGCTGACAAGCAGCCAGTGCCACCCTGCCTGGAGGAAGACATGGCCGCTTACGGAAAAGCAGGTGCCGGCGGCCGGGCGATGGTTCGATGGGCGGCGATGCTGGCCGTGCTTGCATGGAGCAGCGCCTCGCCAGCGGCGCCCGACCCGGCCGAGCCCCCCAAGACACCTCCCCACGCGCAGCCCGCCGAACCCCTGGCCTCCGACGCGATGCGCTCCGACGCCGCGTTGTGGGACGTCTGCTTCGTCGATCCCCAGCGAGGCTGGGCGGTCGGCGATCGCGGCACGATCTGGCACACCGACGACGGCGGCCGGCAATGGGCCTTGCAGCCGTCCGGCGTCTCGTGCCGGCTCGAGTCCGTGTGGTTCATCAACGCGGAGGTGGGCTGGGCCGCCGGCTGGACCGCCCACCCCTATCTCCACACGGGGGCGGGGGTCCTCCTGTCCACACAGGATGGGGGAAAACACTGGACACATAACCCTAAGCTCCTCCTGCCCGCGCTCAAGCGGGTCCGAATGCTCGATGCCCGCCACGGCTGGGTGGCCGGCTGTGCCTCGGCCGTGTATCCCTCGGGCGTGCTCGTGACCGACAGCGGCGGGCTGGGCTGGAACCCGGTGCCGGGGCCCAAGACCCCGGGCTGGCTCGCCGCCGACGCACCCGGCCCCCAACGCATCGTCCTGGCAGGGCGAGGCGCGGCCCTCGGCACCGTCCGCCAGGGGAGCCTCCGGATGGAAAGCCCGCTCGACGTCGGCCTGCGCGAGCCGAGACGCCTGAAATGGGCCGCCCCCAACGGCGCGTGGCTCGTGGGGCAAGGCGGACTGGTCCTCCGGTCCGACGACGGCGGGCTGACCTGGCGATCGCCCCCCGGCGACATGCCCGATCTGGCCCCCTGGTGCTTCGACTTCGCGGCCCTCGAGGTCCGGGGGCCGAGCTGCTGGATCGCCGGCACGCCCGGCAGCCGGGTCTTCTTCTCCGCCGACGCGGGCCGCTCCTGGGCGGCCTTCCCCACCGGACAGACGCTCCCCCTAAACGCCCTATGGTTCTGCGACGACCGGAACGGCTGGGCCGTCGGCCAGCTCGGAACGATTCTCGCCACCGGCGACGGCGGGCGGTCCTGGCGGCGCCAGCGGTCGGGTGGCACCCGGGTGGCGGTCCTCGGACTGTTCGGCGATGCGGAAAACCTCCCCCTCGAGCCGTTCGCCCGGCTCTCGGCCAACGAGGGCTACCTCGCCGCGGTCGAGCTGCTCGCGCGGCGCGACCTGGAAAACCCGCCTCGCGACGAAATCCCCCTGGCCGATCGCGCGCACGAGGCCCTGGTCCGGCTCGGTGCCGCCGGCGCAACCACGGCGTGGCAGTTCCCCCTGCGGCCCCGCGGGCTGGAGGGCGACGATTCGCAGGTCGTCGGCGCCTGGGATCGGCTCCACGAGGGCCACGGCCTGGATGCCCTGGAAGCCCACCTCGCGCGTCGCCTCCGCACGTGGCGGCCCGACGTCGTCCTCACCCCCGATTCCGCGCAGGCCGCCGGCCCGCCCGGACACCTGGTGAACCAGGCGGTGCTTCGCGCCGTGGCCATGGCGGCCGATCCGGCGGCCCAACCCGACCTATTCAAGCAGCTCGCCCTGGAGCCGTGGCAGGTCCAGCGGGTGTACGGCGCGTTGGCGCCCGGGCTGCCGGGCGACGCCGGCGTGAACGCCTCCCAATGGGCCGATCGCCTCGGCCGATCGCTGGGCGATCTGGCCTTCCCGGCGCGGGGGCTCCTGGAGGACCACTACCGCCCCGGGCCCGACGCCATCGCCTTCCAGCGGATGTTCGACCACGCGCCGCAGGGCGCCGGGCGCGGCGACTTCTTCGGGGGGATCGCCCTTGCTCCCCGCAGCGGTGCCCGGCGCCCGCCGGGCGATCCGGTCAGCGAGACCGCGAACCCCATCCAGCACATCGCCCGGAGGCGCCGGATCATGCAGGCCATCGTGGACCGCCAGGGGCTGGACCCGCGGGGGCCGGCCGCGCTGTTGGCCCAGGTCGACGACCTGACCCGGGGACTCGACCCCGCCAGCGCCGCCGAGATCCTGTTCCAGCTTGCCCAGGCCTGCCGGCGCTCTGGCAGCCGGGCCCTGGCCGCGGAAGCCTTCGAGCTGGTGGCCTCGCGGCACAAGGACCACCCGCTGGCCCGGCCGTCCCTGGCGTGGCTCGTCCAGTACTACGCCTCGAGCGAAGTGGCCTGGTGGGTGGAAAGCTCGCAGCGTGGCGCGATGCGCCAGGCGTCGACGCTGCCCGCCGGCGCGCTGCCGGAAGGCAATCGGCTCGAGCGGTCCGCGGCACTAGGGGAAAAGCTTCCTCAGGTGCTCCCCGACCTCGCGGCGCAGCCGGCCGTCGGGTTCGCGCTGGCCTCCGCCCAGCGCCAGCGGGGGCAGGCGCGCCAGGCCGAGCGGTTCTACGCGGCGCAGGGCCTCGGCACGGCGCGCGACGCGTGGTGGGCCTGCGCCCGGGCCGAACAGTGGCTGGCCGAGCCCAAGGGCCCGGCCCCCAAGCCGGTGCTCCGCTGCGCCACGGTCCGGGAGCGGCCGCGCCTCGACGGGCGACTGGACGACGACGCCTGGAAAGGTGCCGCCTCGGCCGAGCTGCACCACCCCCGCGACGACGCCGCGCTCGGCCCGGCCACGGTGCGCTTGGCCTGCGACGGGCAATTCCTCTACCTGGCGATCCGCGCCCGGCAAGCGCCGGGCGGCAAGTACGACCCGACGCCCGGCCCCCGGCCCCGCGACGCCGACCTGTCCGCCCGGGACCGCGTCGAGCTGCTGATCGACCTCGATCGCGATTACGCCACCTACTACCGCCTGGTCGTCGACTCCCGGGGGTGGACGGCGGACGACTGCTGGGGCGACGCGGCCTGGAACCCCACCTGGTACGTCGCCGCCGGCAGCGAAGAGGGCCACTGGACCGTCGAGGCGGCCATTCCGCTGGATCAGCTCACTTCCAAGCCCCCCGTGGGCGGTGCGGCCTGGGCCATCGGGCTCCAGCGGACCGCCCCCGGCGCCGGCTTCCAGTCCTGGAGCACCCCCGCCGCCCCGGAAGTCATCCCGGAGGGCTTCGGGTATCTGGTGTTCGAGTAAGCGCTTCGAAGTAACGCGAGCGACGAAGCTTCTCTTGACAGCAACAGATTTGTTGCTAGACTAGGTTTCAGAAGCAACAAAGTTGTTGTTTCCAAAGAACCCCCCGGGGGAGGCATTCAACATGGAACAACGTCGTATCAGGAACATTGTCGGGAATATCCCTGAGCCCGAAGAGCTGTACGGCCGCCAGCCTCTGCTCGATCATCTCTGGAGGCAGCTTCAGGGCAACAACGTCCTGTTGCTTGCCCCGCGCCGGTTCGGCAAGACCGGGGTGATGCGGCACATGCTGCTCAAACCCCAGGGCGACTATCTGCCCTTGTACTTCGACCTCGAGGACGTCGACAGCCCCGCCGAATTCGTCTGGCGGCTCACGGGAGAGGTCCTCAGGCGCGGCGGACTTCGCCGGCTTCTCCAGAGAATAAGGAGTCTGCCCGGGCAGATCACCGGCTGGCTGAAGCGGACCTTCGACGAAATCGAATTCGAGGGTGCGAAGGTGAAGTTCAAGGAGGCCGTCGCCGACGATTGGCGCACGCCCGCACGCCGCATCATGGCGGAGCTGGAAAAGGCCCCCCAGACGTTGCTCTTCATTCTCGACGAGCTGCCGACGATGCTGGAGCGGCTGGCAGGCCCCCGAGGAGGCAAGGACCCGGCCAATGAGTTCCTCTCCTGGTTTCGTGCGGTGCGGCTCCAACAGAAGGACCGGCTGCGGCGCCATCGCTTCGTGGTGGGTGGAAGCATCGGCATCGATCCGATTCTTCGCCGTCTCGGTGCTTCGGAGACGCTCAACGACTTCGAGCGCGTGTACGTCGAGCCCTTGGCGCGCGAGGAGGCCCAGCGCCTGGTCGCCGACCTGGCCGCCTCCCTGGAAATCCAGTGCGACGAAGCGGTCCGAAGCGACCTGTTGGCCCTGATCGGGCCGGCCGTCCCGTACTTCATCCACCTGCTGTTCTCCCAGCTCGCCTTGTTGCCGCCGGCCCAGCGCCAACTGCTCACGGTCGACGCCCTCCAGCGGGTCTACCGCGGGCGGATCCTCGGCCCGACGTGCAAGCACTACTTCGAGCACTACCGGCAGCGGCTGAAGCGCTACCGCCCCGGCCGGGAGCGGGCCGCGATGGGCATCCTCCGCACCGTGGCCGAGTCGCCGCACGGCCGCGCCTCCTGGAGCCGGTTGTTCGACGTCTACCAGAAGAGCTGCAAGCGGGGCGCCAGCGAGCTGGAGTTTTACGAGCTCATGGCCGACCTCGAGTGCGACTGGTACCTCGTCCTCGACCCCAACACCAACGAGTACCACTTCAAGCTCGACGTGATGCGCCAGTGGTGGCAGCGGTGGTTCGGGAAGCCCAAGGGCCCTTCGGCGGGCAAGGAGGCGTGAGATGGTGGTCGTGCTCGAGCACAAGTACACGCCGGACCAGATGCCGGTCGAGGAGCTGAAGCGGACCTTTGCGGCCCGGCATGGCCTGTTGGATAACGTCCTGAAGCACTTGCGGCAGCAGGCCGCCTCGGGCAGCCTCAGCAGTTTCCTGCTGATCGGTCCGCGCGGGGCCGGGAAGACCACGCTGGTGCTCATGCTGTGCCAGTCGATCTCCGAGGACCCCGACCTTTCAGCGGCCTGGCTGCCCCTGCGGTTCCGCGAGGAGCAGTTCGAGGTCTGCTCGCTCCGCGACCTGCTGGCAGCCGCGGTCCGCAGTCTCGCCGAGGAAGGCCTGGCGGGGGCAACCGAGTGGCTTGCGCGGCTCGACGACGCCGGGGACGACGAAGAGAGCCAGTCCCTGGCCGTGGCCGCCCTGCGCGACCTCGCCCGGTCGCAGGGCAAACGCCTCATCCTCTTCGTCGAGAACCTGAACCTGCTCCTGGGCCGGGCCTTCGACGACGTGAGCCAGGCCACCCTCCGCCGGCTGCTGATGGTCGATCCCTTCCTGATGCTCGTGGGCACGGCGGTGAAGACGTTCGAGGAGGTTGAGGGCTACGATCAGGCCCTGTTCAACTACTTCCACCCGCTCTATCTGGAGAAGCTCGACGACGCCCAGATGTGCGAGCTGCTGACGCGCCGGGCCGAGTACGACCACAACACCGCCTTCCTGGAGCACCTCCAGGAGCACCGGCCCAAGCTCCGCGCGCTCTCGCGCCTGACCGGCGGCAACCCGCGGTTCATGCTCATGGTCTACGAGATCCTCAGCGAAGGCGGCGTGACCAACGCGGTCCAGGTCCTCCAGCGCCTCGTGGACCACTTGACCCCCATGCTCAAGCACGTGCTGGAGGGTCTGCCCCCGCAGCAGGCGAAGATCGTCGACGCGCTGATGCGGGCCGGCGGCACGGCCACGCCCGCCGCGTTGGCCCAGGCCACGCGCCTGAAGCTCAACGCCGTCACCTCGCAGCTCCGCCGGCTGAAGGACCGCCGCATGGTCGAGGTCCTTGGCGGCGGCAAGGGCCAGGCTGCCCACTACACCATGCCCGACCAGCTCTTCTTGACCTGGTACCAGATGCGCTACCTCCGCCGCAAGCGCGAGCGGATCGAGTTGTTCGTCGAAGTGATCCGCCTCTGGTTCGAGGCCGACGAGCGACTGGAGCACATCCATCGCCTGGCCGACCGCGCCGCCGGAGGCGACGGCCGGCAGGCCCGCTCACTGGCCGAAAACATCGAGTACTTCGTGGCCGCCCTGCGCGACACACCTCATGAGGACGCCGCCAAACGGCACATGATCGAGACCTGGTTCCGCGCCGGCGAGGTCGTCGAAGCCGCGATGGCCCTGGCGGACCTGTCCCCAAAGCCCGAAGAAGCAGAGGAACTCGGCGGTCTGATGGCGCTCGCGAGTCTTTCACAGTGGTGCAGCGACCACGAGATCCTGCCGCACGCGCTCGAAACCGCCCGAAAGGCAGCGGAAGAGCGGGCGGGGGACTTGCAGACACAGCTGGCCTACGCTTTCTGTGTTTTGGCCACGAACGACCTTGGCTTGTTCCGGGATCGCCTGACCCGCTGCCTGTCCCTGCCGATCCAAGATTTGCAGGTGAAGATCCTGATTGTGCTCCTACGGGCATTAGTGAGCTTGCGGCTACGGGATCTCAAGACCTCGCTGGAGAACTTCGCTCTAGTTCTCGAGCTGTTCGGGATTCCCGTGCCTCAGGAGAGAGTTGTGCGTGCCGTTGCCCTGTTGGGCAAGTGGGCCGAGGGCGACTATGCTGCCGTGATCGCCGACTGTTCTGCGGCCATTGAATCTGGGAGGCTCCCTTCGAGAGCGACAGCGTTGCCCCTGGCATGTCGCGCCTTCGCGAGACTGAAGCTAGCCGACACCACAGGCGCGCGAGCCGATTTCATCGAAGCGATGGGAAAGGCAGAGCTCTCCACTGAGGAGATTCAGTCGCTATCTGTCGCGGTGCTGCAAGCCGCGTTCTCCTTTCCTCTCCGCGAAATCGGGGCTTCCCTGATAGACGAGGCCGTTCCAGTGATTCGGCTTGCCCCGGCGCAGAAGCAGGTGGAGGTGGTCCTGAACGCCTGCAAGTTGGCCGCCAAACCGGACGCGCGGGCGTTCTGGCCGCTCATGGTCCGGAGAGTGCACGCGAAGCTGCCGCGGGAGGCAGCCGAGGCGATTGCGTTCCTGCTCCCGGTGGCGGACGTCTTGGAGGGGAAGGGGCTGGCGGTGCTCGATGCCCTGCCGCCGCACGAGCGGGCGTTTGCCCTGGAGGTCCTGGAACGGTTCGAGCCCAAGAAGGCGACAAGCCCAGACAGACCCACGGGCCAATGATGCCGGGTGGCCCAATTCCTGCCGGGGTTCAATTCGAGTCACCAGGTCGTCCCTGGCTACAGCCCCCGCACTACGCCCCCTTGGGTTACAAGTCAATACCCCGAAAGTGGCTCACCCTGGGAGACTCGCCTCACCCGGCCGCTTCCGCCCCACGCAACTCCTCTGGACACACAGCCTCCCGCCCGCTAATCTCCCGCCCGCAAGCCACCGGGACCGGTGAACGCATTCCTGCCCTCGATCGCAGTGGAGACCGACTGCCATGAGCTTCAATTTCTTCAACTGGATACGCGACGGCGTGAAGCACTCCGTGTTGCTGGGCGTTTCCGACGCCGTTGGGACTCTCGGCTCGCCGCGCGAAGGCGATGACGTCCAGCAGCGCCTGATGACCTTCCTGCAAGACTCGGGCTCGGCCGGCCAGGCCCCGCGCTTGGGCTCGGCCGCGCCCCGCAAGAAGCTCGGCAGGACCCTGGAAGAGATCCAGGCCGGCGCGGCCAAAGCGGCCTGAGGTCGGGGCGAAGGCGGCTATCGGCTCCACCACCGCCGGACCTCGCGGGCGATCTCGTCTTCGAGGTAGACGGTCGTCGGTTGGCGGGGCGGGAGCCGGCAGCGGGCCGTGGTCCCGGAAACGGGAAGCGGCTCGCGCTTGTCCTCGAGGGTTCCGCATCGCCACGCCCGCACCAGGCCCCGCAGCTCCAGCTCGGCGTCGGCGGACTGGGGGCCGAGATTCAGCAGGCGGACGATCACGCCGTGGCCGTCCTCGGCCGGCTTGACGTACATGGGGTGGACGCCCGTGCCTCGCACCTTGAGCATCGCAAGGGCGTCGGACCCCGGGCAGCGGAACGCCGGATGGAGCCGGGGAGGATGGAGCACCCGGCCGGCCTCCTCGGCGGCGCGGAGCGCATCGTAGGGGCCGTGGGTACAGAAGGCGTAGCGGAGCTCGACCCGGCCCGGCTGGCTCGCCCGGAAGTTGGTCTCCCAGTAGTTGTTCAGCGGCCAGGCCAGCAGCAGCGGCTTTGCCCTGCGCTCGATGCGGTCCTGCTTGCGTCCGAAGTGGAATCCTCCGACCTGGACCAGCGGGGCATCGGGGCAGTAGAGGGTCGCGCCGCGGCCGCCGCCGTGCACCGAGACGTAGGAGTCCACGGTGACCCAGTCGCGGCACGTGCCGGGAATCTGCTCCGCGTCGAGCTCGACGGGCACGGAGGCGGTGTCGAAGTGGCATCGCCACCCGTCGGGCAGGTCGAGCGGGAAGGCGAAATAGAGGGCCTCGGGCGAGCGGACGTCGAGCTTGACGAACGAAGCTTCGAGGTCGACCACCGGCGAGTCGGCCCGCAGGGTGAGTCGCTGCTCGAGGCCGGTGAGCCCCTCGGCCTCGGCCCGGATGACCAGGGTGGCGCTCAGCGGCGAGCGTTCCACGCGGCAGGCGACGTTGCCGCCGGCGCCGGCGCGTGCGGCAACCCAATCGGTCTTCCACCCGGTGAGCCCCACCCGTTCGTTCTCCACGCTTCGCACGTGGAACGCCTTTCGGTCGGGGTCGACCTTCGGGTCGGGCTTTTCGTGGACGAGCTGGAAGAAGCCCCAGGGGCTCGCGGCGTCGACGGCCTGCCAGCCGAGCCGCTTGTCCAACAGCCCGGTGACCCGCCCGCGCTTGGGATCGAACGAGAGGCGATGGGTCGGCGTGTCGATGAAGTCCGTGCCGGTCCGGAGCGAGTCGGGGGCGGGGACCGGCTTGAGCTTGTCCAACGGGATCTTCGCCCAGCCGAACGCCGGGACTTCGACCGGTCCGCACCACGCAGCCCCGTCCGAAGCCCGATCGGCCGGCCGGGCCTCGGTCCGCTGGGTGATGATCCGCCTGCCCTCCAGGCGCCAGATCCCCGGCACGGCGATCGCCCCGCGAAACGGCACGGGGGCGGGGTTCAGCACCAGCACGCCTTGCTGCGTCCAGGAAGAGGGGTCGTTCCCCGCCAGCGCGTCGAGGTGCCGGGCCAGCAGGTAGCCGGCCAACGGCTGGGCCTCGTGGGCCGGCCGGGCCTTCAAGACCCATTGCATCGTGGTCATCGGGTGGTCGTGATCGAGCGAGCCGGCGGCGCCCCACGTGTGCTCGTCGTAGAGCGTCACGTCGGCCCACACCCGCTGGGCCGCAGCCCGGCGACGCGCGTCGGCGGGAAGGAAGGCCTGCAACAGCTCGACGGCCGCCAGGTCGGACCTGGCCCTGCGCACGAGCCGCGTCTCCAAGGCCGAGCTGCCCGCCCCAAAATTCCAGTAATCGGTCCAGTCGCCGTTGACCACCGGCAGCTTCTCCCGGGGAATCCTCTTGATCCGCTCGAGCAGCTCCGCGGGCGTCACGAAGCGGAGCGCCGGGCGCCAGCCGCGCTCGTTCCACTGGCGGACCAGGCGGGGCAGGTCCGGGTTGGGCGGCGAGTTGTCGTAGGCGTACGGCGCGCAGGTGGCCGTGAGATACACGAACTCGTAAGGATACCGCACCGACTCCAGGTGGCGCAGGTACTTCTCCAGGCCGGCGCGCATGCGATCGAGGTTGTCGCGCTGCGGCTCGGTCCACTGGTCGAACATCGAGTAGTGCTCCCCGTTCATCACCAACAGATCGCGCCCGCTGGGTCCGCGCCAGCGATACACTCCCGGCCGCGGCATGGGCGTGCCGCTCAGGTGGAGGTTGATGCCCATGGTGAGCAGCTCGATGTCCGAATCGAGCAGGAGGTCGACCAACGTCCAGGGCAGGCCCGTGACGTCGTGCGAGTGCGCCGTGCTGATGCGGGCCCCGAGCCGCTGCCGCAACGTCCGCACTCCGTAGATCTGCCGTGCCAGCTCCTCGGCGCTGCACAGGGGGGTCGTGTTGTACTCCAGCCCGGAGATGCCGATCCGCCCCCGGCGCACCAGGCCCGCAAACCGGTCGACGTCCTTGGGCGCGGCAGCGTCGAGCCAGCGCAGCAGCGGGGCGGTCACTTCGCACGTCCAGCGGGGCTGCGAGGCCTCGGGCCAGGCGGCCGTGGAATCGAGCATCTCAATGGCCTGCTCGATGAAATCGTTGTGCAGCTCCCACACGGCCGGCTGGGGATGGGTGAAGCCCACGTCGAAATGACTGTGGTGCATGATGAGCACTTCCTTGCAGAAGGCGGGCCTGGGCGCTGCGCCTCCGGCGGGCGCCGCGTCGGCCGCTTGGGCCGCCGGCCCCGGCCGGGCGGCAAGCAGCGCCACGCACACCGCGGCCACTACCCTGAAACGACGTGTTGCGGTACGCATCATCAAGCGTCCTCCCTGGGATGTTGCCTGGGACGTTGGAGGTTGACCGGCTGGTCCCGCCCGCGGGTTGAGTCCGGCGAAGAGCGCCGCTATTCTATCCCTGTGGACAAACACCGGCAACGGCCGGGCTTGGAGCCGCGATGGAAACGCAACGCCCGTTGTTCCCGCATGTTCGCCCCTCGAGCGGCGGACCTTTCCGGCTCCAGTTGTTGAAGTGGATCGGCAACAAGCAGCGGTTCGCCCACGAGATCGCCTCCTACTTTCCCGCCCGGTTCGGCACGTATTTCGAGCCGTTCCTGGGGAGCGGGGCCGTGCTCGGGGCCTTGGCGCCGAAGCGGGCCTTTGCGTCAGACGCGTTCGAGCCGCTCATGGAGATCTGGCTGGCCCTGAAGGAGTCGCCGGAAGAGCTGAAGCGGTGGTACGCCGAGAGGTGGCAGCGGGTGCATTGCGGCGACAAGGTGGCCGAGTACGAGCGGATCAAGGCCGCCTACAACGCCCGGCCCAACGGCGCCGACCTGGTCTTCCTCTGCCGGGCGTGCTACGGCGGCGTGGTCCGGTTTCGCCGGGCCGACGGCTGCATGTCGACGCCGTGCGGGGTCCACCGGCCGATCGCGCCGGAGAGTTTTGCCCGCCGCGTTGACGAGTGGCACCGTCGCATCGCCGGGACCACGCTGGCGGTGCTCGACTTCGAGTCGGCCATGCACCGGGCGAAGCGAGGCGACCTGGTCTACTGCGATCCCCCGTACGCCTTCACCCAGGGGATCCTCTACGGTGCCCAGGGCTTCAGCCACGAGCGCCTGCTGGAGGCGATCGCCCGCTCGAAGTCGCGCGGCGTGCGCGTGGCGCTGAGCATCGACGGCAGCAAGAAGTCGGGCCGGCTCGGGTGCAGGCTGCCGGTCCCCAAGGGCCTCTTCGAGCGCGAGGCCCTGGTCCACTGCGGCCGCTCGATGCTCCGGCGCTTCCAGATGAACGGCAAGACCTTGGAGACGGAACTCGTGGCCGATCGGCTCCTTCTGACCTATTGACCGGGCCTGGGTGGCACTGGCGTCTCGCCAGTGCGCATTTCTCACCGGCCGGGGGCAGTGGGCGACAGGGTGTTCCCGTAGGACGGGTTGCTAACCCGTCCCACATCAGGACGGATTGACAATCCGTCCTACGGCGGTGAGAAATGCGGGCTAGGGCGCATTCTCGGCCACCACGTCGGCATTCCCGGAAGGCATCAGGCCGTCCGCGCGCGATAGCGTTTCATCATCTCCAGGAAGTCGGCGAAGAGGTGGAGGCTGTCGTGCGGGCCGGGGGAGGCCTCGGGATGGCACTGGATCGACAGCACCGGGAGGTCCTTGTGGCGTAATCCCTCCACGGTGCCGTCGTTGAGGTTGATCCGCGTCGGCTCCAGGCAATCGGGCAGCGAGCGGGGGTCCAGGGCCCAGCCGTGGTTCTCCGAGGTGATCAGCACCCGGCCGGTCTCGTGCTCCAGGACCGGCTGGTTCGCCCCCCGGTGGCCGAACTTCATGTGGTAGATGGTCCCTCCGAAGGCCAAGCCCAGGATCTCGTGGCCCAGGCAGATGCCGAAGATCGGCCGCTTGCCGACGAGTTTTCGGCAGGTGTCGATTTGGTGGGCGAGCGGCCGCGGATCGCCCGGGCCGTTCGAGAGAAAGACGCCGTCCGGGTCGAGCTTCAGGACGTCCTCGGCCGTAGCCCCGGCCGGCAGGACCGTCACCCGGCACCCGACCCGCACCAGATTCCGCAGGATGTTCTGCTTGATGCCGTAGTCCAACGCCACGACGTGGAAGGGGGCGTCGGCCGGGCCGAGCTCGTAGGGCTTCTCGCAGGTCACCTCCTGGACCAGGTCGCGTCCTTCGAGCCCCTCCCACGCCCGGGCCTTGGCCACCAGACTGTCCGGGTCCAGGTCCTCGGTGGAGATCACCCCGTTCATCGTCCCCTTGACGCGCAGGGTTCGGGTGAGGCGGCGGGTGTCGATGCCTTCCAGCGCGACGACGTTCCACTGCTTAAGGTACTCGGGGAGCGACTGCGTGGACCGCCAGTTGCTCGGCCGGGTCCAGCACTCCCGCATCACGAAGCCCGACACCTGCGGCCGCCACGATTCCACGTCCTCCGGGTTCACCCCGTAGTTGCCGATCTCGGGGCAGGTCATGGTGACGATCTGTCCGCAGTACGACGGGTCGGTGAGGACCTCCTGGTAGCCGGTCATGGCCGTGCAGAAGACCACCTCGCCGGGTCGCTCGCCCGGGGCGCCACAGGAAGCTCCGAAGAACACGCTCCCGTCTTCCAGGGCAAGGGCTGCTTTCACGTGGCTGCTACCCATAGTCCTCCACTTCGGTGCACGGTGTACGGTGCACGGCCAAGCGTACCGTCATACCCATCACGTGAGGATACCAGGCGCTGGCTGCCTCTGCCAGGGGGGCTGCTGCGGAGTTCGGGCATGCCCACCCGAGGCTTTGCATCCTGAGGGAGCATGCCCACCCGACGCTTCGCGTCGTGAGGGCATGCCACCAACGGAGGGTGTCCGGAAGGCTTGCCTCCGGCGGCTCGACTGCTATCGTTCTTGCTGAAGGCCGGCACCGGTGCGGAGTCTCCTGCTGTGCAGGACGGGTTGGCAACCCGTCCTACGGGGCGAGGAAGGCCGACACGGGGGCCGGGTGGGAATGATCCGAATCGTGGCTTGGCGACGGAGGGCATCATGAGCGCAAAACGGTTTTCTCGACGCGATCTGTTGAAGTCGGCGGCGGCCGGGGCGGTGGCGGTCCCCTTCGTGCTCGGCACGCGAGCCCGGGCGGCGGCCCGGGAGCACAAGTTGCCCGAGCTCCCCTATCCCCGCGATGCCCTGGCCCCCTTGATCTCCAAGGAGACCCTGGACTTCCATTACGGCAAGCACCACGCGGCCTACGTGACGAACCTCAACAAGCTCCTGCCCGGGACCGAGTTCGAGGAGGCGTCGCTCGAGGAGATCATCAAGAAGGCCAAGGGGCCGATCTTCAACAACGCCGCCCAGGTGTGGAACCACACCTTCTATTGGAACTGCCTGGCGCCCAAGGGAGGCTCAGAGCCGGAAGGGGACCTGGCCGAGGCCATCCAGAAGGCCTTCGGTTCGTTTGCCAAGTTCAAGGAGCAGTTCACCAAGGCGGCGACCGGGCAGTTTGGCTCGGGCTGGGCGTGGCTGGTCCACAGTGCCGACGGCAAGCTGGCCGTGGTCGCCACCGGCAACGCCGGCAACCCCATGACCGAGGGCCTCAAGCCGCTCTTGACCTGCGACGTCTGGGAGCACGCCTACTACATCGACTACCGCAACCGCCGGCCGGACTACGTCGAGGCATTCTGGAAGCTGGTCCACTGGAAGTTCGTCGCCGCGCAGTGGTAGGCGTGGCCCGCTGTAGGGTGGGACGAAGCTTTGTCGGTGGGACTTCGTCCCACCCTACGGATCACGCATAGGTACCTCAAAACTGGGAGTAGATGAACGGGCGCACCCCCGACGGGGCGAACAGAGCCACGCCGAGAATCAGCAGCACCATGATCGCGATCCGCACCGCCGGACGCAGCACCCCGCGGAGCCGCGACTCGTACGCCGCCTGATACAGCCACACCGCCAGCACCAGGCCCAGAAGCACCAGGGGGCATTTCGGATCGGACCACGAAAAACGCGCGATCCGCGTAATGATCGTCCAGGCGTCGGTGAGGTTCTTGGCCCGGAAGAAGATCCACGCGAAACTGACGAACAGAAACACCCCGAGGGTCTTCAGCGCGCGGGGGATGCGGTTCTTGTAGAACGGGCTCTCCTCGTTCAGCCGCCGGTCGGCCACGCAGCCCAGGCCGTGCAGGCATCCCCAGAGGGCGAAGTTCCAGGTCGAGCCGTGCCACAGCCCGGAGATCACGATCGTCAGAAACACGTTCAGGTTTCTCCGAAGCGGGCCGTGGCGGTTCCCGCCCAGGGGGATGTAGACGTAATCGCGGAACCAGGTCGAGAGGCTGATGTGCCAGCGGCGCCAGAAATCGCCCAGGCCGGTGGCCATGTAGGGGTTGTTGAAGTTGAGCATGAGGCGCAGTCCGAAGGCCCGCCCCACGCCGCGGGCCATGTCGGTGTAGCCGCTGAAGTCGAAGTAGATCTGCCAGGCGAAGGCGAACGTGGCCAGGATCAAGGCCGGGGCCTCGAACTTGCCGGGCGCGGCGTAGATCGGATCGACGTACAGGGCCAGGTTGTCGGCCAGGACGACTTTCTTGAACAGCCCGACGACGAACAGCGAGAGCCCGTCGGCAAGGTCCTGCGGGGTGATCTTGGGCGGGCGGCCGAGCTCGGGGAGGAGGTTCCCGGCCTGTTCGATCGGGCCCATCAGGAGCTGCGGGAACATCGCCACGTAGGCCGCGTAGCGCAGCAAGCTCGGCTCCCGCTCGACCTGGCCGCGGTAGCAGCCTATCGTGTAGGTGAGCGACTGGAACACGTAGAACGACATGCCGATCGGCAGCACCGCGCCGGGATCGGAGACGGTCCACCCCGCGCCAAGCTGGCCCAGCGCCAAGTTCAGCCCGCCCGCAACGTGGTGGCTGAGCCATCCGGCCGCCGCGCCGAAGTACTTGAACGTCCCGAGCATGCCA
>Ga0315290_10000003_pt1 | contig 133714 bp, 109 predicted proteins | sample YL17G12_0_MG_FD_203627 | JGI IMG/M metagenome (GOLD analysis project Ga0315290, IMG submission 203627) | Sediment microbial communities from Yellowstone Lake, YNP, Wyoming, USA - YL17G12_0 | ecosystem: Environmental > Aquatic > Freshwater > Lake > Sediment | place: USA: Wyoming | collected... | reverse complement strand
CGGCGGCTGGCGGGCAATGATTTCTTCCGTCATTCCAAGCGACATGCCTCATGTTGTCGCCCAACACCGCCCTCCGTGTCCAGATCAGTTTTGACGAAAAAATGACTCCAGGCCGTGAACGGTTACCCGTGAACATCCTGGGCGCCGTCCATGATCGGGAAGTGGCAGTAGATCATGCTCCGCGGCAGGCCCGGCGAGGGCTCCTCGGCAGCGAGGTTGACCACTGCGACAATCCCCGCCGCCGACAGACGTTCCAGATCACGTCCATCGCCGGCATGGCCGAGCCAGAGCTGGCGTGGAAGAATCTCTCGCATGGGTGGGTGCCGATCCTGCGACATACCCCGGAATCGGTGCCTCGGAAGGCGGCGTTCCCAAGCCGGAGCTTGGGAACGAGCATCTTCAAGCCGGAGCTTGGGAACGAGCATCTTCAAGCCGGAGCTTGGGAACGAGCAGAACATCTTCACGCGCGTTCCGCAAGCGCTCCCATCGGACGGGGTTCATGGTACCGCACGGCCGCCTGGAGCGGCAAGGGCTTGCCGGGCCGGCTGCCGGAAGCCACAATGGCGACAACGATGGGATGGACTGTTGCCGTGGCGAGGAACCCTCCATGACCGTTTCGGATGCATCGGAGTCGCAGGCGCCGAGCCCCCAGGAGCTTAGGGCGGCGATGAAGGCCTTCCGGAAGCGATGGAAGCTGACCCGGCTGGACGACCAGTCGCGTATCGGCGTGGGCCCGTTCAGCAGCGGCCGGGAGTCGGCGATCGTGGGCATCATGCCGCCTGAGCAGTTCCCGCAGGCCGTGTGGGACGAGCTGGCCCGGCAGGGACAGCTCAAGAAGGTGGGAAGCCGGCAGTACGGGTTGGCTCAACCGTAGTCGTTTCGACGGAGGGTCGGACCATGGCGGAGAGAATCAGGGTCCAGCCGATCTCCGGGTTCCCGGAGTGGCTGCCGCACCTGTGCCTGGAGGAGCAGCGCCTGATTGCCGCGATCCGCCGGCAATACGAGCTGTACGGGTTCACGCCCATCGAAACCCCGGCCGTGGAGCGGCTCGAGGTGCTCGTGGCCAAGGGGGCGATGCAGCGCCAGATTTACGCCCTGAAGCGGCCGGAGGCCGACGAAGACGAGTCGGCCGTGCCGTTGGCCCTGCACTTCGACCTGACCGTGCCGCTGGCCCGCTACGTCGCGCAGCGCGCCGAGGAGCTGGTCTTCCCGTTTAGGCGGTACCAGATCCAGAAGGTTTGGCGGGGCGAGAGGGCGCAGCGCGGCCGCTTCCGGGAGTTCACGCAGTGCGACGTGGACGTCGTCGGGCGCGGCTCGCTGGACCTGGTCCACGACGCCGAGATGCCCTGCATCATTCACTCGACCCTCCAGGCCCTCGGCGTACCGGACTTTCAGGTTCAGGTGTCGAACCGGAAGGTCCTCAACGCCCTGCTGGCTGCGGAGGGGATCCCCGAGGGTCAGGAGGCCGAGGTGCTCCGGGCCGTGGACAAGAGCGATCGGGAGACCGAGGACGGCACCCGGCGCATCCTCCACGAGGCCGGGCTGGCCGAGGAGGCGATCTCGCGGATCGTCCAGCTCAAGGCGTGCCGGTCGATCGACGAGGCCTCGGCGGTTCTCCGGCGCGCGGGCGCGGGAACCGAGGGACTGGAAGAGCTCGAGGACGTGCTCGAGCACGCGATGGCCCTGGGCATGCCGCCGGAGCGGATCCGGCCGAATTTTGCCATCGCGCGCGGGTTGGACTACTACACCGGCACCGTCTACGAGACCTTCCTCGAGGGCAAGGAAGACTGGGGAAGCATCTGCTCCGGCGGGAGGTACGACGACCTGGCCAGTTGCTTCACCACCCAGAAGTACCCGGGCGTGGGGGTCTCGATCGGCCTGACCCGGCTGTTCGATCTGATGGTCCAATCGGCGCTGATCGTGCCCGCACAGCAGACGCCCACCCGGGTGCTCATCACCATGCAGGACCGGAGCCGATTCCTACTGGAGTACCTCAGCATGGCGGGTCGGCTCAGGTCGGGCGGGATCCCGACGGAGGTCTATCTCCAGCCGCATCCGTTGCGCGAGCAGATGGGCTACGCCTCCTCCAAAGGCATTCCGCTTGCCGTCATCGCGGGCAGCAGGGAATTCGAGGGCCAGTGCGTCCTGGTGAAGGATCTCGAGAATCGCCGGCAAGAGAGCGTGGCGGCCGATGCGCTGGTCGAGTACGTTTCGCGCAAGCTGGGCGGGGGCTAGATGAGGTTGCGCGGTTCCAGCCAATCGGAGCCGGGCCGTGTCGGCCCGGATACGCCGGGGCGGCACGCCCCGGCCGCAGCGAGGGGAAAACCATGAGCGACGCAATCGCGGCGGAGCATCCCCCGGAGCTCTCTCTGGTCATTCCCGCGCTGAACGAGGAGCATCGCCTGCCGCCGTTCCTCCAGACCGTTCGGCCGTACCTGCTTGGCGTCTTCGGCGATTCGCACGAGGTCATCGTGGTCGACGACGGGAGCCGGGACGGCACGGCCCGGGTGGTCGAGGAGGCGGGCCGTGCCTGGCCGCAGCTTCGGCTGATCCGGCACGAGGTCAACGTGGGCAAGGGCCGGGCCGTGCGAGCGGGCGTGCTGGCCAGCCGGGGCGAGCTGGTCCTGTTCGCCGACGCCGACGGATCAGCCCCGATTGCCGAGGAGGCCGCCCTGCGAAATGCGATTGCCGGGGGGGCGGACGTGGCCGTCGGCTCGCGCCTGGCCGCCGGCCCCCGCCCGTGCTCCCGCCCCTGGCACCGGGGCCTGATCGGCCGGGCCTTTGCGGCCCTGGTACGGCTCCTGGTCGGGCTGCCGATCCGCGACACCCAGTGCGGCTTCAAGATGTTCCGCGGCCCCGTGGCCCGGCACCTCTTCGCCCTGTGCTCCCAGGAAGACTACCTCTTCGACGTCTTCGTGCTTCTCCTGGCCCGCAAGCTCGGGTACTCGACGGTCGAGGTCGGCGTTGCCTGGCACGATACCCCCGGCTCGCGGCTGAGCCTGCTCCGCGACAGCGCGAAGATGGCGCTCGGCCTGACGACGATCCGCAGGAAGGTCGGGCGCGTCGTGGCGGAGCATGGCGGTACGGCGAAGGGATGATCCGTGCCGTTGTGATGCGACTCCTCTTGCATTTTTCACTTTCCATTTTTCATTTTGCATTCAGTACGGGCTTCTGAAGCACGGGCAAGATGCCCGTGCCACCCGACACGGGCTGACCAGCAGCCCGTGCCACCCGAGGCCCAGGGATTGCAGCCGGGCAGGAATGGGCGATAATCGACCGTTGACCTGCACTGCCCGCCACGGATCGTCCGGAGGACCCACGATGAGCTATCGCCGCAATCCCGTGCTCCGCAACGACATGCTCCCGGTGGACATCGTGCTGGGGCCCCCGTGGTGGCATCACCACGAAGGGATCGCCTTCGACGAGGACCACTTCTATCATCCCGCCCGGCGCGTCGAGGACGAGCGGAAGATGGAGGACGCGCTGTACCGGCGTTGGGGCCGCTACGGCCTGGGCGAGGCCCACGGCCAGGACCTGCCGGTGGTCGGGCCGGTGCACCTGGCCGCGGGGTACCTGATCTCGGAGATGATGGGCTGTCGGGTCGAGTACTTCGAAGACTCGCCGCCCCAGGTCAAGCCGGCCTACCTCGACACGCTCACGGTCGATTCCGAGGCCCCCTTCTCCAGCCCCGCCTACCGGCGGACCGTGCAGCTCTTCGACGCGCTGAAATCGCGCCACGGCGGCCTGGTGGGCGATATCAACTGGGGCGGGGTCATCAACGTCGCCTTGGACCTCCGCGGGGCGCAAATCTTCCTGGACATGTTCGACCAGCCCGACCAGACCGCCTCGTTCCTCGGCCAGATCGCCCGGGTCATGGACCGCTTCACCGGGGAGGTCTTCGCGGCCACGGGCACGACCTCGATCACCGGGAACCGCAACGTCCGGCACATCGCCGATCCGGTCTTCCTCCACTGCGAATGCGCCAACGTGATGATCTCCACGGCCGACTGGGAGAAGTTCTTCATGCCCTACGACGTCGACTGGAGCCGGCGACGGCGGCCGTTCGGCATCCACTACTGCGGCAAGGACCCGCACCGCTACGCCGAGTCGTTCGCCAAGCTCCCGCACCTGGACTTCCTCGACGTGGGCTGGGGCGGCGACGTGGCCGTGCTGCGCCGGCACCTGCCCGACACGTTTTTGAACCTCCGCCTCAGCCCGGTCGACATCGTCAAGCAATCGCCCGACGAGGTCCGCCAGACCGTGCGCCGGCTGGTCCACGAATCGGAGAACCCCTGGCTCACCGGCGTCTGCTGTATCAACATGGACCAGAACGTCGGCGACGAGCAGATCACGGCGATTCTCGAGGAGGTCGACGTGCTCCGGCGGGAGTACCAAGCGGCGGAGGGGTGAATCGAGAAGGGATAACGGGGGATTCACCACGGAGGCACGGAAAACACGGAGGAAAAGAAGGGAAGGTAAAAGGGGACCTCATTGAATGGGAAGAAAGGCGAAAACCTGGTGGGACTTCGTCCCACCCTACGGACTCCCGAAACCCAATCCCGAATTCCCAACCCCTTTCCTGTCTCCTCCGTGTTCTCCGTGCCTCCGTGGTGAATTCTTCCCAATCCCTCCCAACGGCTCGTGAGCGACCGATGAGCGAATCCCCGTCGGACGATCGGATCGTCACCTCGCGGCTGACGCTGGTGCCCGCCACGGCCCGGATCGTCCGCGCCGACCTGCACGACCGGCCGGCGCTGGTCGGGCTGCTCGGTGCGCTCGTGCCGGAGAACTGGCCGCCGGAGATCCTCATCGAGGCCCTGCCGGAGCTGTTGGAGCGGCTCGAGGAGGGCACGGCCGGGCTCGGCTGGTACTGGCTGTTCTCAGCCGACACCGGCGGGCTGCCCATCCTGGTTGGCCACGGCGGCTTCAGCCACGATCCCCGCCTGGCCGACGAGGTCGAGATCGGCTACTCCGTGCTCCCCCAGCACCAGAGCTGCGGGCTGGCCACCGAGGCCGTCGGGGCCATGGTCCGCTGGGCCTTTTCCCACGCGGCACTCCAAGCCGTCGCGGCCCACACGTTTCCCGACGGGATTGCCTCGATCCGCGTCCTCCAGAAGAACGGTTTCCAATTCGCCGGCGAAGGCCCCGAGCCGGGGACGATTGAGTACCTCTTGTGCCGGCCGGGGGCCGTCGGGCCGAGCAGCCGATAGACAAAGCCCCTCGCCCGGCTCATGGTGGAGCACTCATCCAACCCGCGCACCTTCGCTTCGGACTGCTGACCATGGCGGATCGCCTTCGCGTGGCGCACCGGCTTGCCCTCGCCACGGTTCTGTGCACGATCGGGCTGCTGCATGCGGCCGCCGAGGAGAATGCCTCGTTTCGGACGGCCCTGGAATCGATCCGGATCGACCAGCTTCAGGGTACCGTGACCTCCCTGACCCATCCACGGCTGGAAGGACGCGAGGCGGGCACCCGGGGCGGCCTCGCCGCCGCCGAGTACCTCCGCGATCAACTGGCTGCCCTCGGGCTCCCGGGAGCCGGCCCCGACAAGGGCTACTTCCAGCGGTTCGGGGCCAACTATGAGAACGTCCTGGCCATGCTGGCAGGGCGGGACCCCAAGCACCAGGGCGAGGTCCTCCTGGTCGGGGCCCACTACGACCACGTCGGCTACGGGCACCAGGGCAGCCGGCTCGGGGAGGCCGGGGTGCTCCACCCCGGGGCCGACGACAACGCCAGCGGCACCGCCGGCGTGCTCCAGCTCGCCCGGGCCTTCCGGCTGCTCACTCCCCCTCCGCGCCGATCGATCCTCTTCGCTTTCTGGGACGCCGAGGAAAAGGGCATGCTCGGCTCGAAGCACTTTGCGGCCAACCCCTCGCTCGGCCCGGCACGTGTCGTGCTGGCCGTCAACCTCGACATGATCGGGCGGATCCGCGAGAACCGCGTGAGCGTCCGGGGCACGCGCACGAGCTACGGGCTGCGCCGCCTGTTGAGCCGCCACAACGAGCAGGCCCGCCTGACGCTCGAATTCCCCTGGGCCATGGAGGCCAATGCCGATCACTACCCCTTCTTCGCCGAAGGAATCCCGGTCCTCATGCTCCACACCGAGATGCACGACGACTACCACCGGCCGGCCGACGCGGCCGGCGCGCTGGATGCGTCGGGGATGCAGCGGATCGTCCGGATGCTGTTTTCGGCCGCCGTCGAGCTGGCCGACCGGCCTGAAGTGCCCGCGTTCCGCGAGGCGTCGCGGACCGAGACGGACGAAGCCAGGCTCGCGCTGGAGCGGCAGACCGTCACCCTTCCCCCGCGCCTGGGCGTGAGCTGGGAGAGCCGCTCGACGCCCGGCCGGGGTTTGGTCGTCAGCGACGTGGCGGCCGGCTCCGCCGCCGCCAAGGCCGGGCTCCGACCCGGCGATCGAATCCTCCGCTTCAACGGCCGCCAGCTCCGCCTCGATGCCGACCTCCAGGCCGCCGTCATGATCGCCCCGCGGCGCGTTGCGATGCTCATCGAGCACCCAGGCCAGCCCAAGCCGGCCGAGGTCGCCATCGAGCTTCAGGGGGCACCCTTCCGAGTGGGGGTCACCTGGAGGGAGGACGACGCTGAGCCGGGGAGTGTGATTATCACCCATGTGGCGGATGGCTCTCCCGCGGCCAAGGCGGGCCTCAGGCCCGGCGACCGCGTCGATCAGGTCAACGGCCGAGATTTCTCCGGCGAGCTAGAGTTGTTCGAGAGGCTCCGGACCCTCCCGGCACCCCTGCGGTTTCAGGTCGAGCGGGACGGGCAGCTCCGGAGCGTCGAAGTCCCGGTCGAGCCGGCGCCGCTTCGTAAGGCGGCGTAAGACCAAGCGGCACGAATGGTTGCGCCGATGTCTCAGATCCTGGGGACCCATCCCGTCGACCCCCTCATGAGCACGGCAACCCTCCACGCGCCCGAGTCGTCGGTGGCCGGGGAGTCCAGCCCCGACCCCGATGCCTGGCTGACCGGGGAGCTCGGGCGCCGGTGCACGCAAATCCTCCAACAAGAGCGCCTGAGCTGGACGGAGCACCATCGGCTGGTCCGGCTGCTGGGCTCGGGCGGGCACGGCTACGTGTTCCTCAGCGAGGGGCGCGGGGCCGACGGCTTCGTTCTCCCCGTGGCGCTGAAGGTCTTCTCCCCGAAGCGATACCGGCACTACCAGGCCTACGAGGAAGCGATGCGCCGCGTGGCGCACGTCGCCGCGCACGTCGCGCGGATCCAACAGGACAACCTCCTGGACGTCCACCACTGGATCGATCGGGGTCGGGTCCGGGTGATGGAGATGGAATGGATCGACGGGCTGGATCTGCGCCGCCTGCTGACCCCCGCGATGCTTCAGCAGCTTCGCGGCCGGGTCGCGCCCGAGCGCTTCGACCAGGTCAACCAGGTGGTGGTGACGGCCGGCCCGGTGCAGCCGCGCATGCGGCCGGGCGTGGCCATGGCCATCGTGCGCGACTGCCTCGCCGCGCTGCACGCCCTGCACGGCGCGGGCATCGTCCACGCCGACGTCAAGCCCTCGAACGTCATGGTTAAGCGCACGGGCATCGCGAAGCTGATCGACATCGGCTCGGCGTTCCCGCTCGACGCCCCGCCGCCGCAGCCGACCTGCACGCCCCTGTACGCCGCCCCGGAGGCCCTGCGAGCCCAAACCTGGACGCCGCAATCGGACCTGGCCAGCCTCGGCTACCTGTTCGTCGAGATGCTCTCCGGCGAGCCGCTGTTCGGCGGGCTGACGAACTACCGGGAGCTGTGGGAAGCCAAGCAGCAGTTGCCCGGCCGGCTCCACGACCTGCTCCCGCCCGAGGTCGCGTGCAACGACCTCTTGATGGGCTTCTGCCGCCGACTGGTGGCGCCCGACCCGGCCGAGCGGTTCGCCTCCGCCGAAGAGGCCGAGCTGGCCCAGGGCGGGGCGGCCGGCTTCCATCGCCAGTTGGTCAAGGGCGACCTGGCCAGCGAGTACGACGTGGAAATCCGCCGCTGGCTGGCCGACCTGACCGGCGGAACCGCAGAGCAGCGAAGCTGAGCGTGGCACTCTGGCGAGGGAGTGGTCCGCAGGCGTACAATGGCACTCGCCGGAGGGGCCGGCCGGACTGCGCGGCCGGCTGGGGCTCCTTGCAGGAGATGCTTCTCGAATCGAGGGCCGTGTCCGTGTCGGAAATCGTTCGCTTTTCCGTGTCCGTCGAAGGGGACCTTCTGGAGCAGTTCGACCGCTACTGCCGCCAGGAGCAGATTGCCACGCGCAGCGAGGCGGTCCGCCAGTTGATCCGCGACACGCTCACCCGGCGTGCCTGGGCCGCCGACGCCCGCGAGGTCGCCGGCACGCTCACGTTGGTCTACGACCACCACCGCGCCCCGCTGCGCGACAAGCTCCTGGCGGTCCAGCACGACCACAACGAGCACATTGTGGCCGTGCTCCACGCCCATCTGACCCACGACCTCTGCCTGGAGGTCATCGTGCTCCGCGGCCCGGCGGCCACGCTCCAGAAGATCGCCTCGCAGTTGAAGGGCCTCAAGGGGATCTTCAAAGGCGAGCTGGTCATGGCCAGCGCCCAGTGATCGAGGGTCGCTCCAGGTCAAGCTCGTCGCGCCGACAGCGTGCAGGCCGGGTCCTGGTCCGAGCCCGGCCGGTCCGCTATCATCGTGCTATGGCCCAGCCAGAATCGAGCAAGACGAGCGAAAGCCGGACGCCCGCGGTCGAAGTCCTGATCGTGGACAATGATGAATCCCACGCTCAGGTGGTTGCGGAAGCACTCCAAAGGGTGGGATTTGAGTGCGACGTGGCCACGTCGGGTGCGGCAGGGGCCAAAATGATCGAAGAGGGGGACTACGATGTCATTCTTACCGATTTAGTAATGAATGACATCGATGGCCTGGGCATCCTCGCCCGGGCGAAGCAGGAGCTGCCCGACGCCGAGGTCATCCTGATCACCGGCCATGGCTCGATCCCCTCGGCGGTGACCGCGATGCAGCAGGGGGCGTTCAACTACCTCTTGAAGCCGCTCGACCTGGCCCAGCTTCGCGCGGTGGCCGAGCGCGCGGCCGAAGGGGCTCGGCTGCGCCGGGCGAACGTCGAGCTCCAGAAGCGGCTCGACGAGCGGTTCGGCTTCGAGGGCGTGGTGGGCGACAGCTCCCAGATGCGCGACGTTATCGAGAAGCTCAAGCGGATCGCCCCGACCAACGCCAGCGTGCTCATTCAGGGGGAGACGGGCACGGGCAAGGAGCTGGTTGCCCAGGCAGTCCATCAGAACAGCCCTCGCAAGAGCAAGCCCTTCGTGGCGCTGAACTGCGCCGCGTTGAGCGAGAACATCCTCGAAAGCGAGCTGTTTGGCCACGTGAAGGGGGCGTTTACCGACGCCTCGGCCGACCGCGTCGGCAAGTTCGAGTACGCCCACGGCGGCACGATGTTCCTGGACGAGGTGGGCGACATGCCGATGGCGACCCAGATCAAGCTTTTGCGGGTGCTGGAGAACGGGGAGATTACCCGGGTCGGGTCGAACGATCCGATCAAGGTGAACGTCCGCATCCTCTCGGCCACCAACCAAAGCCTGGAGGAGGCCATCGAGGCGGGCACGTTCCGCAACGACCTGTACCACCGGCTCAAGGTGGTCACCATCCGCCTGCCCACGCTCCGCGAGCGGCGCCAGGACGTGCCCATCCTCATGGACCACTTCATCAAGCTCTTTGCCCGCAAGCACGACAAGCAGGTGCGGGGCGTCTCGCCGTCGGCCCGGCGCAGGCTCCTGGCCTTCGACTGGCCGGGCAACGTCCGCCAGCTCCGCAACGCGGTGGAGAGCATGATCGTGGTCGACTACGACGGGCTGTTGGACGCCGACGACCTGCCCGAGGAGCTGGCCGATCGGGCCGAGCCCTCCGGGGAAGCGGCCTCCGACTCCCTGGCCGCCCTGGTCGGCAAACCCCTGGACGAGATGGAGAAAGCGTTCATCGCCCAGACCCTCCAGGCCACCGGCGGCAATCGCGAGGAGGCCGCCCGGCTGCTGGGCATCGGCGAGCGCACGCTGTATCGGAAGCTGAAGGAGTATAGGCTGTAGAAATGGAAGGCAAGAAGTTCACCACGGAGACACGGAGAGCACGGAGCAGGAACACCGAGAGAAGGCGGTGATAGGGAAGAGCGGACGGGGAAAAGAAGATCGCGATAGGAATCGGGAGAAAGAGAGAATCGGCCGCTCGCAGGATCGGTTCTGGGGCGCCAGGCTGCGTCTTCCTGGAGCCGCTTTGTCATACTCTTGATTTCGGATTCCCTTTCCTTTCTTCCTTCTCAGTGCTCTCCGTGTCTCCGTGGTGTCATCAGCCGTTTGCATCCCAGCGATCGACGTTCCATTGCCAGCGTGACTCACTGGTTCCTCGTCCCCAGGCCCAACCCGCTCACTATGCCCCGCATCCAGCAACTTTCCCAAAGCCTGATCAACAAGATCGCCGCGGGCGAGGTCGTCGAGCGGCCGGCCAGCGTCGTCAAGGAGCTGATGGAGAACGCGGTGGACGCCGGGGCGACCCGGGTCGACGTGTCGATCGAGGCCGGCGGGGTTGACCTGGTCCGCGTGGTCGACAACGGCTGCGGCATCCCGGCCGACGACCTGCCCTTGGCCGTGGCCAGCCACGCCACCAGCAAGATCGCCACGGCGGACGACCTGTTCCGCGTCGGCACGCTGGGGTTTCGCGGCGAGGCGCTGGCCTCGATCGCCGAGGTCAGCCAGCTTGTGCTCCGCAGCCGCACGCCGGACAGTGCCGCGGGCGCCGAGCTCGAGGTGAACGGGGGGCTCGTCGGCGCGGTCGCTCCCTGCGGATGCCCCGTGGGGACCACGGTCGAGCTGCGCAACCTCTTCTTCAACACCCCGGTGCGGCGCAAGTTCCTCCGCTCGGCGCAGACCGAGCTGGGGCACGCCAGCGAGGCCTTCGTGCGCATAGCCCTGGCCGCCCCGGGGGTCCACTTCACCCTGCGGCACAACGACAAGCCGGTCTTCGAGCTGCCCGGCGCGGAGGGGATGCTCGATCGCATTGCCCGGCTCTTCGGCCGCGAGCTGGCCGAGAGCCTCCTGTGGGTCGAGAGCGTGCACGGCTCGGTGCGCCTGTCGGGCTACGCGGCCCATCCCAGCCAGAGCCGCAGCCACAACCGCATGCAGTACCTCTTCCTCAACGGACGGTGCATCCGCGACCGCTCGCTCCAGCACGCCCTGGGCGAGGCCTACCGCGGGCTGCTGATGACCGGACGGTACGCGATCGTGCTCTTGTCGCTGGAGATGCCGCCGGACCTGGTCGACGTGAACGTCCATCCCACGAAGCTCGAGGTCCGCTTCCAGGACTCCAGCCAGCTCTACAGCCAGCTCTTGGCCACGCTGCGGACGAAGTTTCTTGCGACCGACCTGACGACCCGGATCCAGCCCCCTGCCGACCGCGACCCGACCGGCGCGCACGACGAGGGCCAGGCCGATCGGCTCCGCCAGCGGGTGGTCGATTGGGCCAAGGGTCAGGTCCAGTCGTGGCAGCCGCATCGGGCGTCGTGCGCCGGGCCGATGCCCTCGCCGGAGACCTCCTCCGGCCGCGGCCCCCTGGAACTGGCCCGGCTCGACCGCAGTTGGCCCGCCGCCGGCCGACCCGAGGACGAGCAGGAGGAGGACGAGCCAACCGGCGATTGGCCCGCCGCCGGCCGCCCGCGGGACGAACAGACCGAGCCAAGCGGCGCTTCGCCGGTGAGGGCCTTGCAGGTCCACAACCGCTACCTCGTGGCCGAGAGCGACGAGGGGGTGATGGTCATCGACCAGCACGCCCTGCACGAGCGGATCCTGTACGAGCGGCTGCGCGTGCGGGTGGCGGCCGGGGCCATCGAATCGCAGAGCCTCTTGGTGCCGCAGCCGGTCGATCTGACGCCGGCGGAAACGGCCGCGGCGGTCGAGCACCGCGAGCTGCTGGCCGAGCTGGGCATGCACATCGAGCCGTTCGGCGGGGAGACGATCCTGGTGACCAGCTACCCGGCCATGCTGGCCAACCTGGACCCGGTGGAGGTGCTTCGCGGGCTGATCGAGCCGCTCGTGTCGGCGGGCAAGGCGCCGGACCGCCGCGACCTGTTGGATGGGCTCTTGCACATGATCGCGTGCAAGGCGGCGATCAAGGCCGGGGACCGGCTCGGGCCGGAGGAGATCGCGGCCTTGCTGGCCGAGCGTCACCTGATCGACGACCCGCACCACTGCCCCCACGGCCGCCCCGCCGCCTTGGTCTTCACCCGCGAGGACCTCGACAGGCAGTTCCGGCGGGTCTGAGTGGGCTTGTGGGCTTGGGGTCAGAGCTTGAATAGTGAATAGCATGGTTGGTGGGATGATCGAGCTTCGACTCCGGATCGCCCCGGCGTGCCGGCAATCGCTATTCACTATTCAAGCTCTGACCCCAATTGCCCCAATTGCCCCCGAGCAGAACCGGGAGAACGCCATGTCCAAATATTGGCTGCCGCTGGTCGCGATCGTCTGCTCGATCGCCCTTCCAACCGGCCGGACCCACGGCGGTCAGGCCGAGACCCCGAGAGCAAAGGCCGATGAGGGGCCCAAAGGCCAGGCGGCTTCGTCGGCGGCCGCTTCTGCGGACCATCGTGCCGGCGTGCGAGTGACCGTGTCGAACCGGTCCTCGAAGCCGGTGGCGTCGGTTCCCGTCACGTTCGGTCAGGCGTTTCGCAAGGGTCAGTTCCCCGAGACGGTGCGGGTCTCGGCCGCAAGCCGCGTGCTGCCCGCCCAGGTCGACGTCAAGCGCCGCTACGACGACGGCTCGATTCGGTTCGCGGTGATCTCGGCCGTGCTCGACCGCATGGGGCCCGGGGAGGAGATCGGCATCGACCTGGCGCCCGGCGGCGCGGCTGCCGAGCGGGATGTGCCCGCCGCAGCGCCGGACCTCATCGACCCGGACTTCGACGCCGTGGTCGCGCTTCGCTTCCCCGACGGCACCGTGCGCACGGCCAGTGTCCGAAAACTCCTTAAGCGCGCGGGCACAAAGCGGGTGGAGTGGCTCCGCGGGCCCGTGGCCGCCGAGTGGCTCCTGGCCGCCCCGCCGGAAGATGAAGCCGGAACGCCCGACGAGGACCTGTGCGTCCGCTTCCAGGTGCGGGCCTTTCGGGGCACCTCGCGGGTCCGCGTCTCCGTGGCCGTGGAGAACTGCTGGGACACCTGGGCCGGCAACGTCCGCTACGACGTCGCCGTGACCGTGGGCCGCCGCGAGGTCTTGCGCCGCGAGGCCGTGGATCATCGCCCCCTCTCCCGCTGGCGCAAGGTGTTCTGGTGGGGCGCCGACGAGCCGCCGGTGCACGTGGCCCACGACCTGGGTTACCTCACCTCGGCCGGCGCGCTGCCCCATTACGACCGATCGCTGCCCGCCCTTGCCAAGACCGGCCGTCGCGACGAGCTTCCCGCCATGGACGGTCCCGACTGGGACCTGATGGGCCGGGGTCCGCTCACGGCGTACATGCCGACGACCGGCGGGCGCTTGGAGATCGCCCCCTATCCGCTGTGGGCCGTGCGATTCCTTCTCACGATGGACCCGCGGGCCAGGGCGTTCGTGCTGGCCGCGGGCGACCTGGCCGGCTCGTGGCCGATCCACGTGCGGGCCCGGGCGACGGGGCGGATCATGACGATCGACGAGCGACCCGAGTTCTGGCTCGACGAGCGGGGCAAGGACCGCCCGCGCTGGAAGCCGCCGCGCCACGCGCCCGATCCCGCCCAGCAGCGGCTCACCCCCGACCTGGCCCACCAGCCTTCGCTGGCCTTTGTGCCGTATCTCACCACGGGCGACTACTACTACCTGGAAGAGGCGTACTTCTGGGCCAACTACTGCCTGCTGGCGTCGTGGCCGCATCCGCGTCAGAACGCCCGGGGCATTCTCGCCGACCAGATACGCGGCGACGCCTGGGCCCTGCGCAACATCGGCGACGCGGCGTGGATCGCCCCGGACCGCGACCCCGAGGCCCGCTACTTCGACGAGAAGCTGCTAAGCAACCTGGCCCATCGCACGCGGGCAATGTACGGGCCGCCGGAGTACAACGCGATCGGGGCCTGGGGACTTCGCACCACCGAGGACGCTCGGATCCAGAACCCTGCCGAGCCGCGATGGATCATCACCGCCCCCTGGGAAGAGGACTACCTGCTGTGGAGCCTGCACCACCTGGTCGAGCTGGGCTGGGGTGAGGCGGCCCGGCCGCGCGATTTCCTGCTTCGGCTCCGCGTGGGCACGCTGACCCACGCCCCCGATTTCGACCCGCGCCTGGCCACGCCGTACCGGATGGTCGTCGGGCGCTACGGGCCCGACGGCAAGCCCATGGTCTACGACGACTGGAAGACCCTGGGCCGGGAGAACGCGCGGCTGAGCAAGCCGGACGTGCCGAACTACGGCAACAGCTACGCGTACTCGGCCCGGGCCGCGCTGGTCTGCGGCGTGGACGGCCGCTTCCCCGGCGCCCGCGAGGCCCTGGCAGAGTTGGAGTCGCTGCTGCCCGGCGCTGGCGAGGTCATGGCCCGCGAGCCGTACTGGGCCATCGCCCCGGGCGGTGCGGCCGCTCCCCCGTAAAGCCCGGGGGTTGCAACCCCCGGGCTTTGTTGCCTCCTACGAGTCCTTTCCCAGCGCCGCGCATGAGGGAAAGGCCCGGGGAGCGGTATCGGGGAGTCCATCGAGCCGCTTGCGGGTTAGCCGCGGAGCGGCCTCCAGACCCGGGGCCCTTGAAGAGCGAAACCTCATGGGCTAGGATCCCGGCGTTCCCATCGCCCTAACCTCGTGCCCGGAGAGCGTGCCATGAGACGACCCTCGATCGCGCTGGTTTGGCTGGCCGGTCTTACGTTTGCCCTTTGCGCGGCGGAGTGCCGGCTGGAAGGCGCCGAGGCGGTCGGCGTGGTGAGCCACGTCAAGGTCCTCTCCGACAAGGTGCCCGACGTCTCCAGCCTCGAGGCCTGGAAGCGGTCGTGCCTGAAGGAGGGGATGAGCGACCAGAAGAAGGCCCTGGCCGTTTGGGAGACGGTGGTGCGGTTCCAGCACCAGGACGCGCCGCCTCTGGAGTATCTCCATCACGAGAACACGGTGCTCGACCCGATCAAGCTGTTCAACGTGTACGGGTACTCGTTCTGCAGCGTGGCGTCGGCCGAGGTGCAGGCTTTGGCCCGGTACGCCGGGCTGGAGGCCCGGGGCTGGAGCATCCGCGCCCACATCGTGCCCGAGGTGCTCTGGGGCGGGCGCTGGCACATGCTCGACGCCTCGTTGATCAACTACTTCCCCAAGCCCGACGGCCAGATCGCCGGCGTCGAGGAGATCGTCCAGGCGGTGAAGGCGTGGCTCCAGGAGCACCCGGAGTACCGGGGGAACGGGGACAAGCTGGCGGCCTTTCACCGGGAGGGCGGGTGGACGGGCTGGAAGCGGGGGCCGGCCCTGCTTTCCGCGTGCCCCTGGTTCGGCTGGGACGGCTGGCTGCCCGCCGCCACCCACGGCTGGTACAGCACCATGCAGGAATACGACGGCTCGACCCTCTCCCTCTACGAGTCGGGCTACTCGCAGGGCTATCAGGTGAACGTCCAGCTCCGGCCGGGCGAGCGCCTGACGCGGAACTGGTCGAACCGCGGGCTGCACGTCAACCAGCGCGGCGGCGGCGATGCCCCGGGCTGCCTCACCGGGAAGGTCGGCGAAGGATCGCTCCGCTACAGCCCGAAGTTCGGCGACCTGGCTCCCGGCCGGGTGGGCAACGGGACGCTCCAGTACGACGTCCCTTTGGCCGGCGGCTCCTGGCGCCTGGCCGCGCTAAGGGCGGAGAACCTGGCCTCGAAGGCGGAAGAGCCGCGAGGTCCGGCCGTCCACGTGCGCGACCCCGCCCGGCCCGGCGTGCTCGAGCTCCGCATGCCTTCGAGCTACGTCTACCTGTCCGGCACGCTGGCGGTCGAGGCCGCGATTGGCTCGGGCGGGCGCGTGGCCGTGGCCGTGTCGACCAACAACGGCCTGGACTGGCAGCCGGTCGCCGAGCTTAAGACCTCCGGCCGGCGCGAGATCGACCTGGCCGGCTCCGTGTTTTGCCGCTACGACTATCGCCTGCGCCTGACCCTGGAAGGCCGGGGGACCGGGATCGAGGCGCTCCGCCTGACCCACGACGTCCAGCACTCCCAGCGGCCGCTCCCCGCCCTGGACAAGGGCAAAAACATCATCCGGTTCTCCGCCGGGCCGCAGGAGGGAACGGTCACCATCGAGGGGAGCACGGACCCGGGGAACAAGGCGAAGCAGTTGGTGTACACCGATTTCCACCCGATCGCCGAGGGGGTGGGCGGGCCGCTGATGCGCGTGCAAGGGTCCAGCGGGCAGATTACCTTCCCGATCGCCACCCCGGGCGAGATGACCCGGCTCAGGTTCGGCTGCTTCTACCGCGCCCGCGATGCGGCCGACCGCTGGGACCTGGAGGTCTCCTTCGACAACGGCAAGACCTTCCGCACGGTGGCCAAGGCCGAAGGGCCCAAGGTGTTCGGGGCCAGGTACGTCACCTTCTCGGAAATCCCGCCGGGCACCACCCGGGCGATGGTCCGGTACACCGGCCTTCAGCGGAACACCGTCTGCACCTTCGATTTCCGCATCGACGCCGATTACCGCGAGCCGCACGGCGGCTTCCTGCCGGTGAAGATCACCTACGTGTGGGAGGAATCGGGCCAGGAGAGGACCGACGTGCACGTCGCCTTCCGGCCCGAGGAAACCTACGAGATCCTCTGCCCGCAGCGTCCCACGATGAAACGCCTGGTCGTCGAGCTGGCGCAGTGAGGGGGGGCCACCGGGGGCGAATCGAACGGGCCCGAGCGAACGCGCGGCTGGGCAAGCCGGCCGTGATCGGGCGACCGTAGGGCCCTATTTCGGGGAGACCGCCCAATCGGGGAACTTGTTCCACATTGACAGGGGGGGGTATTATGCCAAGAAAACGGCTCTTTCTGTTGACACGCGGTGGAGAAATCGGCTACATTGCTGGTAGTGTTGGGTCGAGTCGGTCATGCGTCTTATTCCCAAGGAGACATACCATGAACGGCAGGCGTGGTTGTGGGGTTGCGAAGGCAGCGGGGTGGCGTGTTTTCGGGGTTGTCGCCGTTGCCGTGGTGCTATTGTGCGGTACGCCGTTGTCGGGGGCCACCTACGAGGTGTACACCGGGATCTCGGCCGAGATGAAGCACGAGTGCACGGAGCCCTGCCCGGGACCCGCGACCCGCACCACGATCGGGATCCGCGAAATGGTCAGATGCGAAATCATCAACTTTGTGGACCAGGACAAGGAGATCACGTCCGCGGGAGAAGAGATCGTCAATGACCGTATGGGGATCGTCTATTGGTATACGGAGGTTGGGGGCAGCGTCTATCCGCTACAGGGCCCGTCGACGGTGTTCACCGCGCCGTACTCCGTTGGCGGCACGACCTGCTGTGTGCAGGCCGCCGTGCACGACTCGCATGAGAAGGCCGACGACCCGCACATCGTGGTACAGACCTGCTTCAACGTGGTCGTGCCCACGGGGGTCACGCCCACCTTCAAAGAGGACTCCGCCCTCGGCGTGAAGGGCCCACCTAAGAACAAGGTGGGGGCCCGCACCATCTTCTACAGCCAGATCCTTCCGGCCACGGTCAGCTTCAGGTGGGTGAGTTTTCGTGAGAACATCACCTATCAGTGGGAGTGGTTCCCGGACGGGGTGACCAAGAACGAGTTGGAGAGAAGAATCAAGCCGTTCCAGGTCTTTGCGACGACAGTTGGAGGGACCTTGATACCCAACGTCCAGGAGGATTTGTGCAATAGCGGCCTGTATCCGATCAGCGTTCTGGATGACGGCACGGGCTATCAGCCCGCGTCGTACGAATGGGATGTTCGCCTTGAATTCAACAACGGGTCCGGATGGACGCAGTTCTGCGTCGAGGTCCACACGGAGGACTACGACGGAGGCGATCAGTCCTGCCAGGTTGGGGTCCGGGGCACCGGCTCGGACTACGGAACCTGGCAAGGGCCCTGGCAATAGGCGGCAAGCCGCGAAATCGGGAGGTGTCCTATGGCACGAGGGATCACCGTGTGGTGGGTTCTCCTGGTCTGCGGGGCAGGCTGGGTTCCTTCGGGCCTGGCCCAAGACGACGGCCCCGAAGACGAGGGCGAGATGGCCAAGGCGTTGCGCCCTCTCCAGGCGCTGCAAAAGGGGAAGAGCACGCCCTTGGCCGAGGTGGAGGGTTACGGGCAGGACCTCTTGAAAGAGCACGCCAGCCCCGAGGAGCAGGGACGTATCTACTTCGAGCTTGCGCACTCGTACGCGCAGAGTGGGATCTTCGCGCCCGAGCGGGCGGCGATGGCGCTGGAATACTCGCAGAAGGCCCTCCAGTTCCCGTTGCCTCCCTCGAAGCGGATGCGCATGTACGTGTACTGGGGCGATTGTTACCATGCGCTGAACGACAAGAGGCCTTTCCCCGGCGTGCGCCGTGTGGCTGCCGAGATCTACCTGACGGGGCTGAAGGAACTGGAAAGCGAGAACCTGCCTGAGAAGGCGCCCGAGGTGCGGCCGCCGGCGAGGTGTCCCTTTAAGGCCACGCCGGAGGAGTGTCGGCAGTACGAGGAAGCAATGAAAGCGCACGAGAAGGCGATGCAGCTCGAGGAATTGTGCATGCACCGGGACGTGCTCATGGGCCAGCTTGTGCAGACGTACGCCCGCAAGCCCCATGCCGCCACGGAGCTGAGCGACCTGTCGATGAAGGTCGTGGGCAACCCGGCGCTGACCGAGCGCCTGATGCAGGGCCTGGAAAAAGATGGCGCCCGACGTGACGACGTTGACGACTCGCCCAGGCCCCTGGAGCAGTCTCCCTCGGCGGGCCCGCGACTGTTGGTCTCGATCGCCGGCCTGGCCGGGCTGGCGGTGGTGGCGGTGCTTCTGGGCATCTTGGCTTGGAAGGCTCGGCGAGGGGCTAGCTTACCCACGCGGCCCGGGTGAGCGGCTGGCGCGGGCTCTTGCCGGGCGTCAGCAGGATCTGCCACAACTGGAGCCGCCCGGCCCGGAACCCGGCCTCCGCACCGTTGAGCCAAAGCCACCAGGTGCGGACGAACCGCTCGTCGGTCCGCTGGAGGATCGTCTGGCGGGCAGCGGCGAAGTTCCTGGCCCAGGCCCGAAGCGTCAGGGCGTAGTGGCGCCAGAGGTTCTCCACGTCGGCGATCACCAGGCCGGCCGAAGCCGCGTGGCCGGCCAGGTCGGAGAGCGAAGGGACGTATCCGCCGGGGAAGATGTAGTGGACGGTCCAGGGGTCCGGGGCCTGTGGGCCCATGGCCCCGATCGTGTGCAAGAGCGACACGCCGCCGGGATGGAGCAGATCGCGCCACCGCCGGAAGAACTCCCGGCCGTGGCGCCGGCCCACGTGCTCGTACATCCCCACGCTCACCACGCGGTCGAAGCGGCCGCGGACCCGCCGCCAGTCGCAGACCTCCAGGGCCAGGCGGTCTACCAGCCCGCGTCGCGAAGCCTCCGATTGGACGTGCTCCGCCTGCTGGCGGCTGGGGGTTACCCCCACGCCGCGCACGCCATAGCGCTCCATCGCGTGAAACAGCAGTGCCCCCCAGCCGCAGCCGACGTCCAGCAGCGTCTGGCCCGGGGCCAGGTCCAGCTTCCGGCAGATCAGGTCCAGCTTCTGGGTCTGGGCGGTGGCGAGGTCGTCGTCTTCGCTGCGAAAGTACGCGCAGGAGTAGCTCATCGAGGGATCGAGCCACAAGCGAAAGAACTCGTTGCCGGTGTCGTAATGAAATCGGGCGTTCGCCTCGGCCCGGGCCGAAGAGGTGCGGGGAGCAACGAGCGTCCGGAGCAATCGGGCCCCAAGGCCGGCCGGCCTCCCGTTGGACCGGCCGAGGGCCACGTGGGCGGCCTCCAGAAAAGCCTCCAGATCGCCGAGGACCTCCAGTCGGCCGTCGGCGTAGGCCCGGCCGAACCCGAGCGACGGGCTCCGCAGCATGGCCCACAGGACGGAAGGCTCGCGGATCTCGACGGTGGCCACTTCCGGCGGCTCGCCCGCCGCAACCTCCCGCCCGTCCCAAAACCGGACTCGAACCCCCCGGGCCCGCCAACGTCTCAAGAACACGCGCTCAAACTGCGACTGAAGCAGGCGGTGTGGCAGCGAAGTCGAGCGGTGCGGATACGCAACGACAGGAGTGGACATGGAGCACCTCCTTCCACTTCAGCCCGACCGAAAGTCGCGTATTCCCGCGAGAGGCGGTGGCAAGGCGGCGGCTGGCGGCCGCCACCCGGTGGTCTCCAGACCACTTGCTCCACGCGTCCCTCTTGGTCATCCGTGGCGTGCCGTCCATTGTAGCCGGGAAAACCGGACAAGTCTAATTCCCCCGGACGGCCCAAAAAAGAGGGGGCTCCGCACAGACTTGTCCCCCTGGACGAGGCCGGGTTACCGGTGGCAAAGGGCGCTTTTCAAGCTGCCCGAGGAAGCCACGGTTTTACGAGGCGTATGAGGCCTCCCGCGGCTCCGCGCTGGCGCCCCAATCGCGGTACAGAATACCTCCATGGTGGCAGCCGAGGTTTGGGCTTCCGTCAAGAATTCCAGGAGTCTTTCAGTCATTCACGCCTCTTATGGCGCAAGGCTGTTGCCTTTCTCGCAGTGCCGTGATACAACACTCAGCAGTGTGTGTCCTGCTTCTCCCAGGGGTGTGCCGGGCGCTGAGGATTTCGCCATGGATGAGACGCGGGCGACTGGGTGGATCGGGAAGGGTAGGTCGATCTTGGAAGGATTGATGGCGAGATGCGTCCTCACGCGGCTTGTGGTGGTTCTCGTCGGTTCTCTTGTGTTCGATACAGGTTGTTCCTCCCGAAGTCCGAATGGGACCTCCCTGGAGCGGAATCCAGAGGAGAGTGGAATCGGGGGGTCAGTGGGAGTCCCTTCTGATGAAGGGACCCGCATCACGTTGGAGCACGACTTCGGTGTCGTATTGCCCGAGTCGGTCTCACAATGTCGTTTCTTGGTCCGCAACTCGCAATCAGCCGCGTGGACCTTGAAGAAGGTGCACGTGGATTGTTCGTGTACCATCCCGGCCGTTTCGAAGACGGTTTTCGAGCCTGGCCAAGAGGAGGCGATTGACCTGGCCTACAAGGCGGGAGGCGACACCGTCGACGACAAGCGACGGGTACTCGTGACGTTCAAGGAGGCCGGCGCCCCTGTGGTAGAACTTGTTGTGAACGCACAAGTACGGCGGCCCCTGACGGTGGCCCCGAGGGAACTGAGCCTCCGCGACGTCATACCCGGCGAAGCAGTGACGAGGCATTTGATTGTACGGAACTTCGGTAGCCAGGACTGGAAGTCGATCGGGCTTGAGGCCGACGTCGGTTGGCTGAAGGGAGAAGCGACGTTGATACCGCCCCGAGATGGTCGGACGGGTGGGCCAGGGCCTCGCCAGGAGTGGCGGGCGGATGTTCGCGCGCAATTGATCGGCTTTCGGCCGGGTGTGCACCATGGGGTTCTTCGTTTGGCCGGCGAGGGCTCGGACCAGGCAAGGGCGCAGGTCTCGGTGTCGGTGGCGTTGGTGCCGCCCGTAGCGGCGAACCCGGGCACGCTCTTCTTCGGGGAATTGTCGCCTGGCGAGAAGTCGCAGAGGAAGGTTCGTCTGGCCTTTGCTGCGGGGATTCCTCATCCGCGAGAGCCCACCGTGCAAGTATCCCCGCTTCTTGGGCGCGTGTTAGCGCTCCGGTGGCTTCGGCCCGACGAAAACCACTGGGATCTCTTGGCAGAGCTGACCCTGAGCCAAGACACAGACGAAGTGGATGGCGCCGTCGAGGTTACCTTTGCTGATGAACGTTTGCCCCGACTGAGGTTGCCGGTGATAGCTCGTAGGCGTTAGTGTTTTCCTGTGCGAGTCGCACATGTACACGGTGCCCTGGGTGCAGTGTCTCACGCTTGCGGCGTGCGCTCTTCATGGCCAGATTGCCTGGCCTGCCGAGGAGCCGTTTTCTCGACAGGAAGGCGGCGCCGAAGCGAACCAGGTCATTTGTGGCCCGCGGGCCGTGCGCTTTGTGCTTTCTCAATTGGGTAAGAAGGCCCACCTTGCCGATTTGGTGCGTGAGATACAGTGGCCGGATATCGGCGAAGGAGCAACGTTGGATGCGATGCAAGCGTCGCTCGAGAAAAGGGGGGTGCACACGCTGGCATTGCAGGTGCCCCGAGGGGACGTGCCGGACTGGCCTCACCCGGTGATTGTCCACGTGAACGCTCCGAACCTGGGAATGGGCCATTACCTGGTCGTGCTTCCTGGCCTTTCTCGCACAAGCCGGCGCGTGTGGGATGGCCTGGATGAGGCCGACGGGCAAGATCCTGGTGAAGTGCTTTCGAGAATGACGGGAGCGATCTTGTTGACGTCTCCGTAGGCGTTTTCGCATGAGGACATCCCGTTGGATCGGACAGGCTATCGATTCGACGTCCACTGCCTCCTCTTGGCCGTCCTGGACGGGGTGGCGGGCATCGCCGCGTGGGTGTATTGTTCTTCTCGTTTCATTTGGTCCAAGAAAGGTTCCGCGAAAGTCGGTTGAAACCGACAATGGAGGTGTGCCATGGGTCGAATGACAGGTCTTGGTGTTGCGCTAGTCATGTTTGCAGGAAGTGCGTTCTTTCTTGGGGAAATCCAGGGACGCGGTCCCGTTCGCCCGCTGACATCGACCGACTTGCAGGCTGTGCGCGGCGGAGAGCTCCTATGCTGGAGGAACTACTTTCATGAGTGCGAGATCTATACGGGCAACTGCACGCAAGACGGGCCTTGTCCCCCTCCAGGCGAGCCTAACGCACTCGTGTGCCCACGCCTTGGGGTCATAACGAAGATCGTCTCGGGGCATGTCGACGTGGAGAAATGGTCGACCGGGTACCAGAGCTATCAGTATATGGAGCAGATGTTCTGTCAGTGGGACATCAACTGCCGGAAGAATCCGTGCATAGAGGTTACTGGCGGCTGGATCTGCGACCAACCCACGTCCGGCGAGATGAAAACCCTTCGGCACCCCAAGTATACCGGCCCCGTGACCTGTCCAGGTGGGTTATGACCTGTCCAGGTGACTGAACTGTCCACAAAGGCTCCTCGAGGGCTGGCCGTTGGAGCCACCTTTCGGCTCCAGGATGGCATGATCGTTTTCGCCCGTCAGCCTGAAGACCCGAAAGGAGGGTTTGATGATCTGGCGTGTCCCCGTTGCTCCGGCAATCGGCTTCCTGATAGCCGCCTTGGCATCGACCGTGGCGGCCGGCGGCGACAGCCGGCCCGATGAGGAAGTGCGCTTCGCGGAGTTTCTCTTGGCGGGCTTGCGGGACTCGGTGGACCAGGTGCAATCGGGCAGAGTTCGCGTGGAAGAGGTCAAAGTGTCCTCGTCCAAGGGCGAACAATCGGAGACCAGGGTAGAGTACTCCGTGGCATTTGACTACCCAACCGGCTGTATCCGCTTCGACACAAAGCGCGGGCCTGCTACAAGTCGGTATTCGAGGAACCAGTCGCACAGCTTCTACTATGATCCGTCCGCCGGGGCCGTTGTCAAACACCACGCAGACCATGACTACACCCTGTGGCAGAGCAGGCCATTCGACCTGCGTATCCTTGGGCCGGCAACGCAGGGGGAGTTCGGATCGCGGCTAACGCATGAGGAGCTATGGGCTTTCCTCAATGGGCACAAGCCGGCGCGCGGAGTCCGCGAGTCGGCTGCGTCTTCTCGGGTGGTGTTCGACTATCCTCTCGCGGGAGGCAAGCTCAAGGGACGCCGAACTCTGTGGATCTCCAGTGCGAAAGGCTTCGTTGTCGAACGCATGGAAACCGAGTACCTTCTCCCGAAAACCGACAAGTGGACCCTCTCCTGTTCCAGTCAGGTTGACTGGAAGCAAACCTCGGGCGTTTGGGTGCCGGCGAAGGCGGTCCTTCGCGATCTTGGGGCTTCGTCTCGGACCGACCTGTCCTTTGACTGGCAGTCGGTCAACGAGCCGATCGACTCTTCCGTCTTCGACGTCGCAGGCATGGAAGCCCCAACAGGTACGTCCGTGTGGGATCTGACACTGGGGAACGCCGTATTGGACTCGGTGGTTGGGCAGAGCGAACGCATACTGTATGCGGAGATGCCAAGACCCTCTCCTGCGAGGCTTGTGATTGTTCTCGCCAACGTAGTGTTCTTGATGGCACTCTTCTGGTTCATTTGGCATCGATCGAGGAGAAGAGCCCACGAAGTCACCATGCCTGGAGGTCAGAGGCAAACCCAATAGTACGTCCTGGCTCGGATCTCTGACCCCCTCTCCCCGGCACGGCCGGTGGTTGCTCCGGGCCGGTCTGGACCGTAGAATCGTCGATGAGCCCATCCAACGACGAGCACTACTCCCAGGGGAGAGAGGACATGGCGGAAGCGATCCAGCGACGCAAGTTACTTATGGGGGGCCTTGGTATGGCCGGTCTGGTGATCGGCGGCGGCCTGCCCGCCCTGGGGGCGGCGGCAAAGAGGCGTCCCGACCCCGGGCCCGACCGCTCCCGCCAAGCCCCCACCCAGCCGGTGGCCATCGCCCGCTGCCCGTCCTACGAGCCCCAATTGCTGCGCCGCAAGCTCGACGAGGCGATCGACCAGATCGGCGGGCTCAAGAAGCTCGTCGAGGGCAAGTCGGTCACGATCAAGCTGAACCTGACCGGCGGGCCGAAGGCAGGAAAACTCGGCGGACGTGAGCCCCACGAGACCTACCACGTCCATCCCAACCTCGTCGCGGCCCTATGCGCCGCCCTGAACGACGCCGGGGCCAAGCGCATGGTCATCGTCGAAAGCTCCTACTACCTGGAGCCGCCGGAGAAATGGATGGGCGAGGCGGGTTGGGACATTCGGGCCATCCGCGAGGCCGGGGGCAACCGCGTCCAATTCATCGACACCCGAAACCGCGGGCCCTTCCCGAGCTACAGCCGACTGGCCGTCCCCTGGGGCGGATTCCTCTATCCCGCCTTCGACGTCTGCGCAGCCTATGAAAAGACCGACGTGTTTGTCTCTCTAGGGAAGATGAAGGACCACGGCAACGCCGGCGTGACCATGGCCCTGAAGAACCTGTTCGGGATCGCGCCCATTTCGCTCTACGGCGGCGACGCCCCCAACGAGGACAGCATCCACTACCGCGGGCCGATCATCCACTTCGGCGAGAAGAAGCCGCCCGCCGGCGTGCCCGGCGAGCTGGAGCACGGCGTTGCCGTGGGCGATTGGAGCAAGCGCGTGCCCCGGGCCACGGCCGACATGGTCGGCTGCCGGCCCATCGACCTGGCCGTGATCGACGGCATCCTCACCAACCGCGGCGGCGAAGGCCCGTGGCTCAAGGGGGTCGAGCCGCTGGAGCCGAAGCTGATCTTCGTCGGGCGCAACGCGGTCTGCACCGACGCCGTGTGCACCGCCGCCATGGGCTACGACCCCCAGGCCGATCACTACCAGTTCCCCTTCATGGGCGAGAACCACCTGAAGCTGCTGGCCTCGGTGGGGCTGGGGAGCATCGATCCGGGCAAGATCGAGGTCCGCGGGCTGTCGATCAAGGAGGCCCTCTTCCCGTTCAACCCGCAGCGGAAGAAGGTGGCCGCGGCCCGCTCGTGGATCGACTGGAACCAGGCGCGGCTCTGCTCGAGGGCCATGGTGTAAACACCGCACAGTGGCGGGGTGGGTGGGTGGCACTGGCGTCTCGCCAGTGCGGGGTGGGTGGCACTGGCGTCTCGCCAGTGCCGGCGTGCGAGAACGGGCCTTCCAGGCTGGGTGACTGGCGGGCCCTCCAAGCGGCCGTCCAACAAGTGCTCCCCTCTCCCCTCGCGGGAGAGGGGTCGGGGGTGAGGGGGCAACGCCACCAAGACCCGAATACGACAGCCCGGGGCAATTCTCTCGGGGGGGATGGGATTGACAAAGCCAAGAACCGGAACGAACATCAGTTTCGTGGGCCTCCCATGTCCGGCTCCCGCGGGCAGGACAAGGGTAGGGACCCGCTGAACGGTTCCAGGAGGCCACGGCGTCCGCAGTCCGGCCGATCTACTGCAACAGGCACCGCCCTGACGGGCGCTACACGGAAACCATCTAACGCGCCGCCCGATGGTTGGAAACCGAGCAACTGTCTGCTATGATTGAGCTTTAAGAAAGACGCCAGATGCGCGTTAGGCTGCAAATGTGCGGCCTATGGGTAATACACGGATCAATCTAAAAACAAGTTATGTCGCAAAGCCGTTCCGCTGGTTCGAGATGCGGGAACGATTCAGCCGATGCCCAAGAGACGACACCCAATGGACACAGCAGCGGCTTACAAGGACTTCACGGCACGTTTGAAGTTGCTCATCAGCAAGCATCCGACGCTGATCACCACAACGCTCAGCAACATCTTCACGATGCGCCTTATCGGGAATAAGACGCATGGCGACCTCGCGGAAATCGCCATCGCTGAGTTCATCAATCAGTACATGTACGACTTCCGCTCCGTTCATGTGGGCAAGGATCTTTATCGTGCGAAGTCACAGGAAGAGGACATCAAGATCATCAACGAGATAACCAAGGCTGAATTCCCTGTCAGCCTCAAGGCATACGGAGACGGCCCACTACAGCTCTCGACCGACAAGACCTCTTCGATGTTCCCGCGACTTCAGCGCGAGGGTGCTGAAATCACGGATGCCACAAAGCTCAAGGCGATCTTTGACGACCCTGCCTTTTCGGCATTCACCAACATTAACGTGCTTCCACTCATTTACGACGAGAAGGCGCAACGGTGCAACATCTTGGTGTTTGATCACACGCGTGCCCGTGCAGCAACCGCTCGGATTGCTTTTGAATCTGCTGGCCGCGGGCGAAAACACCCGGTCTACAGGTTCTACGGTGCCCAGGGCGCGTATATCTGCGAGGTTCGATACGGGGACGCCGCCGCAAACGCCCTACAACGTGGCCTGTGGACGCACACCAAGAACGGCCTGAAATACTTCGACAGCATCACGGCTGGTTGGATCGACTATTCCCACAACAAGGTTCTCGTAGCATTGTTCTCGCACGCCCTGGTTTCCTCCGAGGCGGGGCATTCTTCCGCGCTTGAGAAGATCAAGGAAGACATCGCTTTGCTCAAGGAACGTGCCGGACTGAAAAAATGACTGACCAAATGTCACTCTTCGGCGGCTGCCTAATTGATGCCCCGTCAACTGAAGGCATCAAGTATGCCGGCTCCAAGCTCAAGCTGTTGCCCAAGATTCTTGAGCTGGGAGCAAGAACAGGAGCGAAGACTGTGCTGGATGGGTTTGCCGGCACCACACGAGTGTCACAGGCGCTCGCCAAGCGCGGCTATCGTGTGATTTGCAACGATATTGCTGTTTGGTCGGAAGTGTTCGGCAAATGCTACCTTTTGAATCGCTGTGACCGAACTGCCTATTCCGACCTGATCGAACACCTCAACGGCCAAAAACCGACAGACGGTTGGTTTACCCAGCATTACGGAGGCATACCAAACGGTAAATCAACGCCAGACAGCGCGTTGAAGAAGCCGTGGCAGGTACGTAACACGCGAAAACTCGACGGGATTCGTGAAGAGATCGACAGGCTTTCACTTTCGGAGATTGAGAAGGTTGTGGCATTGACCAGCCTGATTCTTGCATTGGACCGTGTTGATAGCACCCTTGGCCACTTCGTTTCTTACCTGAAAGAGTGGTCCCCTCGGTCCTTCAATGAACTTCATCTTGAGGTACCGCGCGTTTTCGTCAACACAGATGAACACCAGGTGGCGCGGCAAGACGTTTTTTCCATTGCGCAAAGCGCCGTCGATCTGGCATACTACGATCCACCCTACGGCTCGAATAACGAGAAAATGCCTCCTTCCCGGGTTCGGTATGCCTCCTACTATCACGTCTGGACAACTATCATTCTGAACGACCGGCCGGAGCTATTCGGCAAGGCGTTACGGCGGAAAGACACATCGGATACCGTTGCCCCGTCGGTTTTCGAGGAGTTTCGACGCAACCCGGTCACCAACCGATTCATCGCCGTTGAAGCCATTGAACGCCTGATTAAGAACACGCAGGCCCGTTGGATCATTCTGTCATACAGTTCCGGCGGTCGCGCCACCGCCGACGAGTTGAACACAGTTCTTCAGGAAAACGGCAGCCTTGTTGAGGTCGTCGAACTCGACTATAAGCGCAATGTCATGGCTGAAATGAAATGGACGAACGATTGGGTTCGAGATGCCGACGGGCCAAATCGCGAATTCCTCTTCCTGCTGGAAAAGAGCGGAACAAGCGACGGCGGGGGTCCACGCGGAGAGTGCGACATAACCAAACGCTGAAGCTGACCGGGGCCGCCATCCTGGTTCTGTGCGGCATTACGCTCTTGCAGGCGGCCCCGGCAGCTTAGCTTTATCGTTATGCGAGAGAGACAGGAGGCCATTGGAGTGCCAACGATATCAATGTTCTACGGCATAGTCGTTCGGATGTACTTCGCCCCGGGCGAGCACAATCCCCCCCATTTCCACGTCTACTACAACGAGTACAAGGCGTCCGTAGACATTCGCGCGTGCGAGATCATCGAATAACCAGGAGAATGGCATGTATCCGTCCGTAGCCAAGGTAGTCCCCGGCGAAGACTTCACTCTTGCTATCGCGTTTGATAATGGCGAAGAGGGTATTCTTGACATGAAACCGCATCTCGGTTTCGGGGTGTTCCAGAGAATAGCAGACTACGAGTACTTCAAGCGTGTTCGTATTGCGTTGGACACCATTGAGTGGGACTGTGGCGTTGATCTGGACCCTGAATTCGTGTACGCCAAGTGCAAAATGACAACGCCCGCATAGCGTTCTGAGGTCCGATCGCCGTTTGTCGTTGGGGGGCCTTCGGCCGCAGCCAAATGAGGCCCATCCGACTCAGCAGCGCGCAGGCTCCAACAGGGACGGTCCTTGGCAGAGACTGTGGGCGAAATCGGAGAGGATTGGCAATGGCGGGGTGCGTTTTTTGAGGCATGGCAGGGCAAGTGAATGGGTATTCCAGAAACACCCTGCCCCGGCTATCCCTTGTCGGGTTGCCCGCCCGACCATGCTTCGCACGGTGCCCGGGGGCGACTCGGTTTCACCGGGCAAGATCGAGTCTAGCCGAGAGGGAGCGCCACCCCCATCATTCATTTGCCCTGCCATGCCTGAAAAAACGCATCCTGCGGTCGGCGCGCCCCATTTCCCGCGGCACATTTGTCAGCCTGCGCATTCTTGCGTCGGGTGAGCATGGGAAACGCCACGATCCCTTCCATGCCGACCCGCGGCTGCGCCGCGTGACGGCATGCCACCCAGCGTGGTTGCCTGGTTAAGAGCCGCCGCTATCGATAGGCATCGCGGCGATGCCGGATGGCGACCACGTCCACGACTTTCTGCTGGTCGTCGACAGAGTAGACGACGCGGTAGGCGCCCACACGAAGACGCCAGAGGTCGTGGGAGCCCTTGCGGGCCGAGCGCGCGAAGAAGATCTGGTATTCATCCATGGGATCGCGGCTTCCGGCGAAGGAGCCTTTTCTTGACCGATTCCAGCGTCTCGCGTGGCTCGGCCTGGCGGCCCTGAGCCAGCGCGCGGTCGTAGAAGTCCTCCCAAAGGTCGGCGTTCCTCTTCAAGTCGATGACAACCGCCGTCTTGTTGCCGCGCTCGTCCACAATGAACTGCACGTCCAACATCGAAGTGTCTCCTTCTGGTGAGGAGGCCGGCACGTGGCCCAATCCACCACGGCACCGCCCGGGCCGCGGTTGCAGACGGACCGCGATCCTTCGTATTGTACCGCGAGGGGGACGCGAGGTCGAGGGGCGTCCGCCGGGCGTTCGCGGGGGATCGAGGGGGATCGCGGCGGGGTGGCATGCTCTCACGACGCGAAGCGTCGGGTGAGCATGGGAATCGGCATCATCCGTTCCATGCCAAGGGCGCGGCTGCGCCGCGTGACGGCATGCCACCCAACCGGAATGAGCACTGGCGAGACGCCAGTGCCACCCGCCGCCGGGATCGCGCACGCTCATTCAGACGCCGAACTCGGGGCGGCGGCGGTTGAGCTGGCCCTGGAGCCGCTGGACGATCGAGCTGTGCATCTGGCTGACGCGGCTCTCGGAGAGGTCCAGCGTGGCGCCGATCTCCTTCATCGTCAGCTCTTCGTAGTAGTAGAGGATGATGATGAGCCGCTCGTTGCGGTTGAGCCCCTTGGTGACCAGGCGCATGAGGTCGTTTTTCTGGATCCGCTTGGTGGGGTCTTCCCCCTTCTTGTCCTCGAGGATGTCGATCTCGCGCACGTCCTTGTAGCTGTCGGTCTCGTACCACTTCTTGTTGAGGCTGATGAGGTTCACGGCGTTGGCGTCGAGCATCATTTTCTCGAGCTCGGGGACGGAGATGCCCAGCTCGGCGGCGAGCTCGCTCGCGGCGGGCTGGCGGCCCAGCCGGGCCTCGAGGGTCTTCATCGCCTCGTTGAGCTTGCTGGCCTTGGAGCGGACCAGGCGCGGCACCCAGTCCATGGTGCGCAGCTCGTCGAGCATCGCCCCGCGGATTCGGGGGACGCAGTAGGTCTCGAACTTCACGCCGCGGGAGAGGTCGAAGGCGTCGATGGCGTCCATCAGCCCGAACACGCCGGCCGAGATCAGGTCGTCCAGCTCAACCCCTTCCGGGAGCCGCGACCAAATCCGCTCTCCGTTGTACTTGACCAGCGGCAGATAAATCTCCACCAGCCGGTTGCGCAGCTCCTGGCTCGACAGGTCCCTCTTGTACTCGATCCAGAGTTGTTCCATGTCTTCCGGAGCGACGGTTGTTGCCATAGACTCCTCCCTGACGTCGCGTCAGTGCTCCTGCGGTTGAGATCCTTCTCGACGCTCGGTGCGAATCGAACGGGGTCAGCGGGCGGCCGGAGGCGTGGGGGGCGGCGGGGCTTCTTGGGGCAACGCCACCCGGCTGCGGACCGCCTCTTCCACGGTGCGCCCGGCGATCCAGCCGAGCACGCCACCCAACGCGGCGAATCCCACCAGGGCCACCCATGCCTCCAGCAGGATCGTGTCGGCCGAACGGCCGTGCCAAACGCCGTGCGCCAGACACGCAAGCAGCGCCAAGGGGCCCAGGATGCCAGCGTAGGTGCGACCCACAAGTCTCCCCACAGGCAGCCCGCAAACTTCCTACAAATTCTCCATTTTAACATCCGGTCGGCTGCCTACCGTGGTTCCTTTCATCGGCCGGGGGTCCTTCCGAGTTCAATCGTTTCATGTGGATTGCTGTTTTTCTCCATTTTCTTGGGAAACAGTGACGGTCAAACGGTCGGCCAGACGGGTCAGATGCCGGACGGCCGGCCCATCCGAAACCACCAGCATCAACGGCTCTCCCCGCCGCGCGGCTTGAGCCACCTCCACGGCCCGGGGCAGGTACCCGGCGTCGTGCAGGCGCAGGCCCAGCAGGCGGAGGCAGGCGCGGCGGAGCCGGGCGTAGACTTCCCCGGCCACCGCGGCGCCCGGGGACATGTTGACCAAGGCATGGATGGGGGGGAGGCGATCCGAGCTGGCCAGGGCCTTGATCCACTCGTACGCACCGACGACCGACGGGAGTTCCGGGGTGGTGACCACCAGGACCAGGTCGGCCGAGCGGCACCATCGCTGGGTCGCCCTGCCGTGGCTGTTGCCTGCGTCGACCACGACGCAATCGGCGGGGCTGTCCCGATGGAGCAGCTCGCCGGTCCGGCAGATGCGCGTGGCGCCGGTCGGGCAGATGCCCGTGGCGCCGGACGATTGCGGATCGCCGTGGACCAGGACGGGTCGGCATTGCCGGCGGGCCAGCGCGACGGCGAGATGGACGGCCACGGTGGTCGCGCCCGCGCCTCCTTGACCGCCGATCACGGTCACCTGGCGCGGCCGCACCGCGTTGGGCGCGGCGGTCCCTTGGGTGGCAAGCTGGCGGACCAGGCGCCTAAGGTCGCCGGCCTGGTCCTGCATCGGAAGTTCGTGACAATCGAGCGACATGCCGTGCGATCTCAGTGGTGGAAGACCGACTCGATGCCCAGAACCAATCGGGCAACGCGGCCGGATTGTGCGGTCTCGATGTCGTCGGGCACGTTCTGGCCGTTGGTCAGGTAGCTCAGCGGCAGCTTGCTGGAGCGGAGCAGCGGCAGGACGTTGCCCAGGCCCGTGGCCTCGTCGAGCTTGGTGAGGATGAGGCGGTTGGTGCCGACGGCCGCGAACTGGGCGGCGGTCTGCTCGAGGGTCCGCGCACTGGCCACGCTGCTTAAGACCAGGTGGACTTCATCGACCCCGGCCTCGGTGAGGAACGCCTTCAGCTCGCGGATCTTGATTCCGTCGCGCGGGCTGCGCCCGGCGGTGTCCATCAGCACCAGGTCCAATGCGCTCATGCGCCGAACGGCCTCGCGTATCTCCCGGGGCGAGGAGACCACCTGCATCGGCAGGTCGATGATGTCGGCGTAGGTCCGCAACTGCTCGACCGCGGCGATGCGGTAGGTGTCGACGGTGATCAGGCCGACGTTCCGTTTCTGCTTCAGCCGGTAGTTGGCCGCGAGCTTGGCGATGGTCGTGGTCTTGCCCACGCCGGTGGGCCCGACCAGGGCGGCCAGGCGGCAGCGCTCGGGGGCCAGCGCGATCGGGCCGGACACCGCGATTTCCTCCTCGACCAGGCGCGCCACCCGGGCCTTGATCAGGACGGGATCGGCCAGCTCCGAGTCGGGGGCGAGCTGGCGCACGCGGTCGACCAGCTCCCGAGCGAGGTCTTCGCCGAGATCGGCCTCGATCAGGTCGGTGAACAGGCGGAACAGCGTCTCGGGCAGGTCGCCTTGCCCGCCGCGGCGCGAGTTCCGGCAAAGCTCCTGGAGCATGGCCTGGAGGTCGGTCAGTTGGCCCTTGACTTCCTCGGGAAAGGGGGCAAGGGGGCGAGGCGTCAACGCGGTGGGCGGCGTGGGGGCACGCACCGCCGGTGCCGCCGAGTCGGCCTGCGGGCGACGCGGCAGCCGGCTGGGTACGTTCACCCCGGCCGAGGCGGTCACCTCGATCTGGCGGGCACCGCGGAGCCAGCCGAAAAGCCGGCCCGCGGGCACCTCCCGCGTGTGCAGCACCGCCGCGTCCGGCCCCAGGTCCTTGCGGACCAGCGCCAGCGCGTCGTGCATCGTCGCCGCACGGTAGGTCTTGATTTCCATGATGGCTTCCGTCCAGGATTACAGGGATGAGTTGTCAGCCGTCAGCTATCCGCTTTCCGCTTTCCGCTTTCCGCTATTTGGCGTCGGCGACCATGGCCACCGATTCGATCTTCGTGTCCCGGGTGATTTCGTTGTAGCTGAGCACCACCAGGTTCGGCAGGTGCGCGGCGGTGATCTGTTTCAGCGCGGCGCGGATCTGCGGGCTCACGAGCACGATGGGCGAGTGGCTCTGCCGCACGAGCTTCTCGGCCTCCTCGCCGATCAGCCGGCAGGTGACCTCCACGGCCTGCGGCGACATGCGCACGAACAGCCCGCGCTCCGTGTGCTCGAAGCCCGCGCGAATGCGGTCCTCGAGCGCCGGATCCAACGTGACCACGTGCAGCCGGCCGCTGGGGTCCCGGTAGCGCGTCGAGATGGTCCGCGCCAGCCGGGCGCGGACGAGCTCCGCCAGGAGGATCGGGTCCTTGGTCCGCGGGGCGTAGTCGCCCAGCGTCTCCAGGATCGCCCCGAGCTGCCGGATGGGCACCTGCTCGCGAAGCAGGATCTGGAGGATCTGCTGCACTTCCGGCAGCTTCATGTGCCCGGGAATCAGCTCCTCGACCACCGCCGGCGAGGTCTTCTTGAGCTCGTCGATGAGGTGCTTGGTGGAATCGCGGGTGAGAAGTTCGTCGGCGTGCCTGCGGATCGTCTCGGTCAGGTGCGTGGCGATCACCGCGCCCGGCTCGACCACCGCGTATCCGTACATCCCCGCCTGCTCCCGCACCGAGGGCTGGATCCACAGGGCGGGAGTGCCAAAGGCCGGCTCCCGCACCGCGAGCCCGGGGACCGTGCCGCTGGTCGCGCCGGAGTCCATCGCCAGGAGCATGCCCGGATGAACGGTGCCCTCGGCCACCGGCATGCCGGCGATCTTGATGCGGTACTGGTGCTGCTCCATCTGGAAGCTGTCGCGGATGCGGACCTTCGGCAGGATGATCCCGATCTCGGAGGCGACGTTCTGCCGGATTCGCTGGATGCGGTCCATCAGGTCGCCGCCGCGGCTCGGGTCGGCCAGGCGGATCAGGCCCACGCCGATCTCCACCTCCATGGGGTCGACCAGCAGGTAGTCCTCGACACGCTCCGCCGCCGGCTTGGCCGCCTCGGACATCCTCTTGGCTTCCTCGCCGGCCTGCGCCTTGGCCGTCCGCCGCGACAGCGTCGCCGCCAGGGCGAAACAGCCGGAGCCCAGCGCCAACAGCGGAACCGTGGGCAGGCTGGTGAACAGGAGGATCGCCAGGAAGCTCCCGGCCACGGCCATCGCCTGCGGGTGGGAGAACATCTGCTGGATGAACTCGGCCGGCAGATTGACTTCGTAACTGCTGCGGGTGACCAGCAGTCCGGCGGCCAGCGAGATCAAAAACGCCGGGACCTGGCTGGCCAGGCCGTCCCCGATGGTCAGCTTGGTGAACACCTCGCCCGCGTCGCGGAGGCTCATCCCGGCCTCGAGCGTGCCGATCACGAGCCCCCCGACGATGTTGATCAACGTGATGATGATCGCGGCGATGGCGTCGCCGCGGACGAACTTGCTGGCACCGTCCATGGCCCCGAAGAAATCGGCCTGGCGCGTGATCTCCTGGCGCCGGCGCTGGGCCTCGTGCTCGTCGATGATGCCGGCGTTCAGGTCGGCGTCGATGGCCATCTGCCGGCCGGGCATGCCGTCCAGGGCAAACCGCGCGGCCACCTCGCTAATCCGCGTGGCCCCCTTGGTGATCACCACGAACTGGATCACCACGATGATCACGAAGAGGATCAGCCCGACCGCGATGTTGTCGCCGGCGACGAACTCGCCGAAGCTGCGGATGACCTCCCCCGCGGCCAGCAGGCCGACCGTGCCCCCGCGCGTCAAAATCAGCCGGGTGGTGGCCACGTTGAGCACCAGGCGAAACAGCGTCGTGGTCAACAGCAGCGAGGGAAACACGCTGAACTCCAGCGGCGTGCGGACGTAGATCGTCGTCAGCAGCATCACCACCGAAACCGTGATGTTGGCCGACAACAGGACGTCCATCAGCGACGGAGGCAGGGGTACCAACAGCACCAGCACGCTGCCGATAAGCCCGACCGGCAGGATCAGCTCCTGAAGCCGGGCTCGCGACAACACCGCCGCCCTGGGTGGCAACACGCCTGACGCCATCCGCTTCTCCGGACGCGCTGGGGGATCGCAAAGGGGTTCGATGAGTTACGGTCGAGGTGAAGAAGAGGTGCGGAAGGTACCGAAACCGGGCGCGACTGTCCAGGTCGGTTTGCAGACTCCCGTGCAAGCACTGACAGCACCGGAAGGCCGCACGCTCAAGTAGCCCGGCCTCCCGGGCGATAACAGTCTTCAGAGAAGTCCAGTCGAGTTGGATCGTGGGGACACTCCCCCCCCGGCCGCTCCACCAGAAGAGGGGGTAAGCCGCTCAGAAGCCGCTCAGAATCTGCTGAGCCTTTCGGAAGAGGAATCGCCCGGAGGAACTTGCCTTTGGCACCACTGGGCCAGTAATATAGGAAAGTCAGAAGGAGTCCGTGATGGCAACGACGGTGGCGGAGATCCGAGATACCTACCGAGGTGGGTATAGGGACCGCCTGTGGATCCCGAGGTTCTGGCACGGGATCACTTTCCCCGCGTGGATACGGATGTTGGCCCGGCATCGCTTCAGGCTCTCGGTGCGGCGATTGGTGACGGTCTTGGCCATCACGCTGTTCTCGGTGATGAACTACCTCTTGTGGGCGGTTCAAGTCCTCGTTTTCGGCAGGAGGATCGCCCGAACCAGAATCGACCACGACCCGATCTTCATCATCGGCCATTGGCGCTCGGGGACGACGCTGTTGCATGAGCTGCTCGTGCTGGACGGGCGGCACAGCTACCCCTCGACCTATGCGTGCTTCGCCCCGAATCACTACCTGGTCACCCGGCGGGTGTTTCCGCTGATCCTCTCGATGCTCATGCCGGACCGGCGGCCGATGGACAACATGCCCGCCGGGTGGGACAGGCCGCAGGAGGACGAATTCGCGCTGTGCGCCATGGGCGTGCCCTCTCCCTACAACGTCATGGCCTTCCCCAACGAGCCGCACCAGGAAGCGGCGTACTTGAATCTCCAGGGGCTCTCCGACCGCGCCCTGGCCCGGTGGAAGAAAGCGTTCGTCTGGTTCCTCAAGTGCCTGACGCTGGTCGACCCGAGGCGGATCGTGCTGAAATCGCCGCCGCACACCGGCCGGGTGCGGGTGCTCTTGGAGCTGTTTCCCCGGGCCCGATTCATCCACATCGTCCGCGATCCCCGCGTGGTGTTCCCCTCCACGCTCAATCTCTGGAAGCGCCTCTACATGGACCAGGGGCTCCAGACGCCGAATTTCGACGGGCTGGAAGAGCGGGTCTTCGAGACCTTCGACCGCATGTACACGGCCTTCGAGCGCGATCGGGCTTTGATCCCGCCGTCCCAGATCAGCGAGGTCCGCTACGAGGATCTCGTTCGCAGCCCCACCGCCGAGATGCGGCGGATCTACGACGACCTCGGACTCGAGGGCTTCGACGACGTCCTGCCCGCGCTGGAAGAGTACCTGGCAAGTCAGTCGGGCTACCAGAAAAACCGGTACTCCATCTCCCCGGAGACTCGCTTAGCGATCGGCCGCCGCTGGGGCGAATACATTGCCCGGTACGGCTATTCCGACGCGGCCGGGCAGGATGCCGCTTAGCCCGCATTTCTCACCGCCGTAGGACGGATTGCCAATCCGTCCTTATGCGGGACGGGTTACCAACCCGTCCTACGGGAACAGCCTGTGGCCCGCTCCCCCGGCTGGGGTGGCTGATGGCTGAGCGCAGCGAAGCCCCACATGGTGAATTCCTGGGGCACCGCTGCGCTATGCCCCAGCCACCCTTGGTCACATGCCCACGACGAGCGTGGGCATGGTACCCAAGGCCAGGCTCGGCCCGTTTACGCCGCCCGCGAGATCTTCTTGCCCTTCAGGTGGTAAACGTACGCCAGCACCTCCGCCACCGCGGCGTACTTGTCGTGGGGGATGGGCTGTTGGACCTCGACCTCGCGGTACAGCGCCTGGGCCAGGGGCTTCTTCTCCACAATGGGGATGCCGTGCTCCAGGGCGATCAGCCGGATCCGCTGGGCGATCAGGCCCGCCCCCTTCGCCACCATGATCGGCGCCGCCATGGACTGCGGCTCGTACTGGATCGCCACCGCCAGCTCCGTCGGGTTGGTAATCACCACGTCGGCCTTCGGCACCGCCGAGGAGAGCCGGTTGAGCACCAACTGCCGCTGCACGGCGCGGCGTCGGGCCGCGATCTGCGGGTCACCCTCCAGGTTGCGCATCTCCTCGCGGACCTCCTGGGGCGTCATTCTCAGGTCCTGCTCGTGCTGCCAGTACTGGTAGCCGTAGTCGAGAATCGCCAGGACCAGAAGCGCCAGGCCGATCTTCAGCGCCGTCCACAGCAGCACCTGACCCAGGTAGACGGCGATCTCCAAGAGGCCGAGCCCGGCGAGGCCGAGAATCGTGGGCAGCTCGTTGCGAACGCACGCGAACGCCACCGCCGCGATCACGGCGATCTTGAACAGCCCGAACGCCAGACGCGCGGCGTTGCTGAGCGAGAACATCCGCCGGAAGCCCTGCACCACGTCGAGCCGGCTCAGGTCCATGGCGACCTTCGACGGCAGGAACAGAAACCCGATCTGCACCAGGCTCGCGGCGATCGCGGCCCCGAGGATCGCCCCGAGCACGGGCAAGAGGTATCGGGCCAGGTCCCACAGCAGGCCGTTCAGCTCGGCGACGGCAAAGGAGACGTCGGCGGAAAGCCAGGCTTCTCCCCCCAACTGACGCCTGCCGTACGCCATCAGGAAGCGCACCACCGACCCGCCGGCCATCAGCAGGGCGCCAACGCCCGCCAACAGGAGCACGGCCGAGGCCAGGTCCTGGCTCTTGGCAACGCTCCCCTCCTCGCGGGCCTTCTGCCGGCGATGCGGGGTTGCCTCCTGCGATTTCTCGCCTCGTTCGTCAGGCATGGGGGAGGGAAACTAGTGGTTAGTGGATGGTGGATAGTGGTTAGTGGTTAGTGGATGGTGGATAGTGGATAGTGGATAGTGGTTAGGGAGTGTGGTTTGGGGTTGGGCCCTGGGGTCGGCCGTGTGGCGGTGTCACTGTTGCACGTCATGTGCGCCGCGGCACCGTAGTGCGTGAAGGCCCCTGACCCCTCGTCTCTAACCACTAACCACTAACCACTATCCACCATCCACTAACCACTATCCACTATCCACTAGTTCCTTCCCGCAGCGCCGCGAGGATCGCCTGGACGGCCGGCTCGATGCGCCCCTGGAACACCCAGGCCGCTGCGCCCAGCGAGAGCGACAAGACGGCAAAGGTCACCAGCGAGTTCATTCCCAGGCCGATGACCAGGATGTTCAACTGGGGAAGCGTGCGGCCGATCAGCCCCAGGATCAGGTTGGCCAGCAAGAGCGACACCACCATCGGCGCGGAGGCCCGGATGCCCAGCTCGAAGCTCTGCGTGACCAGGGAGACCAGGGCTTCGGTCAGCGGGCGGGGGAGCGAGGCACTGCCGGGCGGGATGTTCTGGAAGGTACTGAGCAAGCCCCCCATCACCATCCGGTGCCCGCCGATCGACACGAAGATCGCCAGCGTGACCAGAAACAGCAGTCGGGAGAAGACCGAGACGTTGGTCTCCTGGCTGGGATCGAAGACCTCGGCAATCGCCAGCCCGCTCACCTGGGCAATCATCTGGCCGGCCACCTCGAGCCCGGTGAACAGGATCGCCACGCCCAGCCCCAGGCTCAAGCCGACGACCAGCTCGCTGGCCACGACGACCAGGTAGTTGACCATCGTCTCGGGATAGGGGATCGAGAGGCCCCATTGGCTCGGCGTCACCAGCAGGGCCATGGCCACGGCCAGCAGGGCCCGAACCTGGACCGGCACGTCCGTGGTGCCGAAGACGGGGACGGTCATGACCACGCCGCTCACCCGGGTCAGGATCAGCGTGAACAGCACGAGCTTGCCGGCGTCGAGTTGCTCGATCCATTCCATTGGTTACAGTCTTCCCGGGATGGAGCCGATCAGCTCGGTGGAGTATTCGAGCATCCGGGTGAGGACCCAGGGTAGGGTCAGGGCCAGGACCACGGCCATCGCCACGATCTTGGGGACGAAGGCCACGGTCTGCTCGTGGACCTGGGTGAGCGCCTGGAGCAGGCCGATGACCAGCCCGACGATCATCCCCGCCAACAGCACCGGCGCGCCGACCATCAGGCCGAGCCACAGCGCCTGCCGGCCGATCTCGATCACGTCTTGCGGATCCATCGTTGCCTCACGTGAAGGCCTGGAAACTCTCCATGAGCATCCCGACCACCAGGTGCCAGCCGTCCAACAGGACGAACAGCATCAGCTTGAAAGGGAGCGAGACCAAGGCCGGCGGAACCATCAGCATGCCCATCGACACCAGCACCGTGGCGATCACCATGTCCACGATCAGGAAGGGCAGGTACACCTGGAACCCGATCAAAAACGCCGTCTTCAGCTCGCTGAGCATGAACGCCGGCAGCAAGGCGGTCAGGGGGACCTCCTCGTAGCGCGTGGGCTCGGGCTGATTCGGCATGTGGCGGAGGAACAGCCAGACGTCGTCGCTGTTGCCGGTCCGCTCGATCTGGAGGATCATGAACCGCCGGATCGGCGCAACCCCCTCCTGGCATGCCTCCTCCAGCGAGATCTGCCGGTTGGTGTACGGAGCGATCGCCGAGTCGTACACGTCCTTCCACACCGGGCTCATCACCAGCAGGGTGATGAACAGGGCCAGCGACGTGATCACCTGGCTGGGCGGCAACTGCTGCGTGCCCAGCGCCTGGCGCAACAGCCCCAACACCACGATGATCCGCACGAAGCAGGTCGTCATCAGCAGCACCGCCGGGGCCAGGCTGAGCACCGTCAAGAGCAGCATCACCTGGAGCGTCGAGCTGAGGCCCGCCGGGCTGGTCCACTCCTTCGGCCCGCCGGCCAGGGCGTCCGGGACCTTCATCGACAGCGGCGGGCGGGCCGACCCCTGCGCCGCAACCAGGCTCGCCGCGCCGAGAGAGACCAGCAGCACGGCACCGGCCACCAGAACCCGACGCACCCGACGCGCCGGGCCGCGCAGCGGCAGATCGTCGACGCGGTGGCAGTCTCGGCGCTCAGCCATCGCCGGCCTCCAGGGAGCCCTCTTGATCGGCCCTGCCGCCCGGCCCGACGCGACGCCGACGCGGTGGTTCCTGCTCTCCCGTCACTTGCTGGAACACGTGGCGGAACATCGCCGAGGAGCTGTTCGGATGGGCCTGGCGGCACAGGCTGGTCAGGCGATGGACCTCCTCCGGATCCGTCACTTCGCTCAGCGCTTCCATGCCGGCCGGCGTGACCGAGACCAGCACCAGCTTGCTCCCCAGCCGGACCAGGTACGCCTGCTGCTTGCCCGCCAGGGGAGCCCGGCCCAGGACCTCGAGGACCTCGCCGGGCAAGACCACGTTGGCCGCCGGAATGGTCCGCCGCATCATCCACGCCACGAGCAGGAACAGGCCAAGAACGAGGCCCAGGCTGCCGACCACGGTGGTCAGCCCGTGGGGCCCCGAGCGCCGGGTGGACGCGCCGGCCGGTTGGCCGGCCCCGGAACTCTTGCGTGCAGGCAGCGGAAGGGATTCGGCAGAAGCGCTGCGATCGGGCTGCGTGAAAGCGGCCTGCTTGTCCCGCCGCTGCTCCCCCCGCGAGTCGCCGCCGGATTGCGGCTCGCCGGGGCTCGACCCGAGGGACAAGGCGCTCAGACCGCCGGCCCACGCCAGCAACATGATCAGGCCGCTGAATCGCAGGTGCCGAGGCATCCATGCCCTCCCGCAACCGGCTGACGAAACTACGCGTGCGGCTCCCTTCAAGCGGCGGGCCTGGCTCCCGCGATCAGCTCCGCCACCCGCACACAGAAACTGTCGTTGAGCACCAGGACCTCCCCCCGCGCGATCAGGCGTCCGTTGACGAAAATGTCCACCGGGTCCCCGGCCAGCTTGTCCAAAGGCACCACCGATCCGCGACGCAGCTTCAGCACGTCCTCCAGGTACATGTGCGTCCGCCCCAGCTCGATCCTCAGGTCCAGCTCCACGTCGCGAATCAGGTCCAACGTCGCGCTCTCCGTCGAGCAGGGAGCGCCGGGGAACTCCTCCAGGGAAAAAGCGGTGACCTCGGGCGGGAGGTCCGGCGCCGCGTCCGAATCGATCGACGACAGCGCACGCTCCGCCTGGCTCAGAAGCAGGTCCATGTCACCCGGCAACACGCTCCCCTCGCCGGGGAAAAGGAGGGCCGGGCCGGCCTTCTCTCTGGCTGCGGCCTGCTTGGGCGCCGGGGCCGACAACCTGCCGGCCTCGCCCAGCAGCTTCTCGATGTCTTCCTGGCCAAGCCGCTTGTCGGCATCCTCGATCACCAAGGGCGCTGGCGAAGCGGCCGGGCCCGGGACGCCCGACGGCTGGGTTGGACCCGGCGAGGAAGCATTCGAGCCAGCCGGCCCCGGGCCCGCGGCTCCCTGGAGCATCCGCTCGATCTCGTCCTGGCTGATCTGGTCGCTCTCGTCGCCCATGGGAATCCATTCCCCCCCCCAGACGGGTCATTGCTCGAGATAGGAAAAGTCGCTCACCACGATCGCTCGCAAAAGAGGCTTTCCAAGAAGGCTGTTAGTTTTCTCCAAAATCTGCCTTTTGATCAACCCCAAACCGGCGTCTGCCAGGTCCGTTCCCTCCGCACTGCGGATCGTCATCAAGACCTGCTCGCGAAAACGGTGCTGATTGCCCTTCAAGAGCCTCTCAAACTCCTCTTTCTCCTGGGTCGATACCATCCCAAACAGGTGGAACTCGATCCTCACGGTAGTGTTGGAGGTCGGTTGATGGGCGGTAACGCTGAACTTCTCCAGGTCGACCTCAACCAGGTCGGGGGTGGTTGGGTCCGCGTCATGCCCATTCTGGGCGGATCCGCTACCCCCCTTGTTGGCCCCATCCCCCTTGCCGTGGTCTGTCCGAGCGTCCGCCTTGGCTTCCGGGGTGCTCTTGTCCTGTGTCCCGGCAGCCGCCGCGGTCGCCGGGCTCCATCGGGAAATCAACAGGTACGCGACCAGGCATTCGCCAAGGATGACGGCGACCACGAAACCCAGGGCGGCCAACCGCATTGGCCAGGGACCGCCAACTCGGGTGGCTTCCGGCTCTTCCCCGGCGGCCTTCCCGTCCACTTCGGCTGAGGTCTCTTCGGGCACCATGGTTGTAGGCATAGGATGTCGTCCCAAACACGGCGAGGCAGCACGGGGCGCGAATCTCCCCCTATCGAGTATAGGTTGGAAAACCATGGGGTGAGTGCGGTTGGGGCGGCGGGCCACGGGGTGTTCCCGTAGGACGGGTTGGTAACCCGTCCCGTAGAAGGACGGATTGACAATCCGTCCTACGGCGTTGAGACCGTCCTACGGCGTTGAGAAATGCGGGCCAGCCCGCCGAATACGCTTCGCGTGGGGGATATACAATCCCCAGGGGAGTGGCCGGACGAGAAGGCTCATGGCCCGCATTGCTCACCGGCCGGGGCAGCAGGTCATACGTTCTCGGGCACGACGAACGGCTTGCGGTAGGGGCGCGTCAACAGCTTGTCGGCCTCGGCATCGCCGAGGAACTTCTCCTTCTGGGGATCGAACTTCAACGGCCGGCCCAGCCGATAAGTCGCCTGGTCGAGCTTGACGCCCAGCCCGAGAAGCATCTCCTTGAACCAGTCGAACGTCTTGAGCACTTCCTCGTTGTCGCCCAGCTCGGCGGGGGTTTTGGCGAACGACGCCTCCTGGCCCAGCCGGTACGAGACGTTGGCCAGGTGGCACAGGGCGCTGGAGTAGTGGGCCTCGAGGACGTGGGCGTCGAGGTCCTCCGTCCGGCGGCTGCGCACGCAGGCGATGAAGTTGCCGAAGATGCCCTTTCCCGGGCCGCGCGGCGCGGTGGGGTTCTTCACGTCGGGTGGGCTGAGCACCTCGATCGGCTCTTTGCGCCCGGCGTCGAACACCCGGTCCTGCCGGCCCCCCTTGGTCTTGAACTCGGTGACCTCGAAGATCATCTTGGTCGGGCCGAAGTCGAACACGGCGAACTGCAAGTTCGGCGTCTGCCCCTGGTCCTTCCACAGGAACCGGCCGCCGAGGCTCAACACCGCGTTGGGGAGCGTGGCGTTGGGGATCAGCCAGCGCGTGGCGTCCATGGCGTGCACGCCGTTGTTGCCGATGTCGCCGTTGCCGGTGTCCCAAAACCAGTGCCAGTTGTAGTGCACCAGGTTCTGGTGGTACGGCTGCATGGGGGCCGGCCCGAGCCAGAGGTTGAAATCCAGCTCCTTGGGCGGGTCCTGGGGCTCCTTGAATCCGATGCTGCCTCGAATGCGGTAGCTTCGCCCCCGGGCCACCAGGAGCCGCCCGTGCTTTCCGGCGGCGACGTCGCGTGCCGTCTGCCAGGCGCCGCCGCTCCGCTGCTGGGTGCCGTGCTGCACGATCCGCTCGTACCGCCGGGCGGCCTCGACGCACTTGCGTCCCTCGAAGACGTTGTGGCTGCACGGCTTCTCGACGTACACGTCCTTGCCCGCCTGGCAGGCCCAAATGGTCACCAGCGAGTGCCAGTGATTGCACGTGGCCACGGAGACGGCGTCGAGGTTCTTGTCTTCGAGGGCTTTCCGGATGTCTTGAAAGCACTTGGGCGTGTTGCCGCCCTTGCTCTTGACGTGCTTGATTCGGGCGGCAAACAGGCGGCTGTCGGGGTCGACCAGGTGCGTCACCTGGACGCCCGGGACCTTGAGGAACTCGTCGACGTGGTCGCCTCCGCGGCCGCGGATTCCGACCACGCCGAGGCGTACCGTGTCGTTGGCCCCGAGGACCTTGCCCGAGGACTTTGTGCCGGCGATGGTCAGCGTGGCCGCAGCCCCGGCGGCGGCCGCCCGGCGAAGAAACGTGCGTCGCGAATGGCGTGTCATTTTCGTCTCCTGCTCATGCGCTGCCTGGAGCGAACAACGCAATCGCGCGGCCCGCGCGCGACCTGGGGTGCCCCGGGGTGGACTTTACCGGATGGAGGGGTGGAAGTCAACGGCCGGGTGGCACCGGCGCGTGGGAGAATCGGTCGTCAACGGAAGGCCGGGGACCCGGCGTCGGCGCCCCGATACTGGGAGACCGCCACCGCGACAAGCACGTACAGGAGCTCCGCGCCGAGGGCCCCGACCACGTACTCCTGCCCGCCGCCGCCGAACCCGTAGCTGTGCAGGCCCGCGCCGAGAACGTAGTTGACGCCGTACCAGGCCATGACCACCAGCGCAAAGGAGAGCACGGACCACGCGGCCAGGCCGCGGTCTTTGACCCAGCCGACGTAGCGGGCATGGAGCAGGGCGAGGTAGCCAAGCAGCGTGATCAAGGCCCACACTTCCTTGGGGTCCCACCCCCAGAACCTTCCCCAGGAGTAGTCGGCCCAGCCGGCGCCGAGAATCGTGCCGACGACGAGCAGCCAGACGCCCACCTGGAGCACCTGGTAATTGAGCCGGGTGAGCACGGCGATGAGCGCGCGGTCCCTTGATCGGCGCATGTAGCACCCCAGCGTGATCTTGCCGATCCCCAGCGACAGCGCGAAGGCCGCGTAGCCGAGCATGATGACCATCACGTGGACCACCAGCCAGAGATCGTGCCGCAGGACGGGCGCGAGCGGACGGAGGCTCGGATCGAGCACGCCCGAGCAAATGTCGGCGATCACCAGGGCCAGCGCGGAGATCACCGCCGCGGCGACGAGGAGGAACCGCCGGCGGACCGCCAGCTCGGCGATCAGGCCGAAGACCAGGGTCCCGGCGGCCATGAACACCACCGATTCGTACATGTTGGTCACGGGGGCCCGCCCTGAAATCTTCACGCGCATCCAGAATCCGACGGCCGTGGCCGCCAATCCCAGCAGGTAGGCGCCGATGCCTGCAAGGTAAAGCCCCTTCGCGAGCGAGCCCCGGTTGAGCGCGGCCATCGCCCAGCTCGGCAGGACCAGGAGGACCGAGAGCGCCGTGAGCATCCAGGCGAAGCGGAACGGCGCGGCGTGGTTGTAGGCGACCTCCAAGCGGATCGTGGCCTCCCGGGGGTAGGTGCCGAGCTGCGGTCCGACTTGCGCGACGGTCGCGAGAAAATCGGCCGAGGCCTGGTCGAACGCCTCCGCAGAGCCGTCGAGGTAGGCGTCCCGCACTTTCAGGAACCGGTCTTTCACCTTCCGGAACCGGCCGCCCGGGTCGGAAGTATCGTCGAGTCTGGCCTGCAACAGGTCGGCCACGGAGGCCCACTCCTGGTGCTCCGCCTTCGGAATGGGCACCACGGCCAGCCCCCTGCCCGCGCGATGTTCCCGGTACTCGCGCAAGGCTTCCGCCAGGTCCACGCTGTTTCGCTGGAGCGGCGAGAGAGACCGCATGCTCGTGCGGCGGAACCCGTCGGCCCAGAGAAGGAAGGAGACGTCTCTGCCCGACTTGGGATCGCGGACCTTGGCGCGGCTGAGCTCGAGCGGAGAGATGTACTTCTCGCCCGGGGGCATTTTCAGCGCGGTCCGCAATTGCCGGTCCTTGACCCGCAACAGCGGGGCGTTGTCCCACGTGTCCGGGTTCTCGATCGGGGCACGTCCCGTCATGGCCGGGCCGTGGGCGCCGGCCGGCTCGCCGGCGTCTTTGCGCTCGAACAGCATGCTCAGGTAAAGCGCCGTGGGGTCGAGCGTCTCGCCGGTCCGGGGATCGGCAAAGCCGGACCGGCCGCACAGCGTGCGCAGCGTTTCCGCGGCGAGGGTGTCCAGCGGCTTATAGCGGCCGCCCTCCTGCACCGGCAGGCTCCGCCAGGGCGTCCAATCGAACGAGGACTCCGTCGGGGCGCCGGCCGGCGCGGAAGCGCTCAGCCCGAGAAGTGCGACCAGGACTGCAAACGGATTTCGCATCGAGTGCTCTCTTGGCTTTTCTGACTGCGGACCTGCGCCCCCGCCGGCGCCGGGCACCGTGGGTCAAGGAACGGTTCGGGTGAACCTCGGCAACAGGGACGACGTGCAAATGGTCACGAGAATTCCCACGCAGATCATCACGGAGCCGAGATACTTGAACAAGCGGCCCGGGTCGCTCGCGGCGGTGAGAATCGAGACGGATCTCCCCTCCCCGGTCTCCTGGAAGCTCGATTGGTAGAAGGTGAACTTCCCGTGCTGCAGCGGGTTGTTCATGGAGATTTCGAACTCCTCGTCGACCTTGCGGGCCTTGTCGGTCAGCCGGACCCGGCTGGTGAAGGAGGCATCGCCCATCCGGCCCGGATTCAAGCCGCGGGTGAACTTCAGGAGCCCAAGCGAGAAGCCCAGCGCGCGCTGCTCCTGGGCGAACTCGACGTGGAGCTGCCCCCGGGGGGTCTCGATCACCCGCGACCCGAACTCGGGGTCGTTCCTTCTCATCCACACCTGCTCCGTCGTATCCGCCGCAGTGATCTCGACCAGCGCCGCGGGCTCCGGACCGCCGGACTCGCCGGGTTCCAGCTTGACGGGCAGGAAATCCACCTTCCGGCGGGCCTTGGGCAGATGCTCCAGGATCGACGCCGTGAGCTGCGGAGAGACCTCGACCTGGTCCCCCTTGCCGACCGTCCCACGCGGCTCGATCTTCCCGTCCCGAATCACGCGGCAGTGCAGCTTGCCGTCCGGCGTTTGGAGAAACTCCATCCCCTGCTCGGGCGCGACCGCCGGGTGATGGTAGTAGAATTTCACGGGACACTCCCGGCCGTGGACCCGATCCAGGTTCAACAGCGGGAACCTGGCGAAGGCGATCTGTCGGACCGGTTGGTCGCTGCCGGGCAGGTAGACCCTAAGCTCGAGCATCGGGTTGCGGGGCTCGGTCCCGCGCGACTCGAACTGGCCCAGCGAGCCCGGCGTGGAGTCCGGCAGGTACGCGGCGATCTCCACCGCGGCATTCGTCTTGCCGATGGGGAGTTTTTTGCCCACGCCCGTGCTGACCGCGATCCGCTCCATCTGTCCCTCATAGTGCGCGGAGAGAACGCCGTCGCGGTCGGCGTCGGCGGGCGGGGGCTTGAGGAAATCGTCGACGATCGAAGGACTGGTCGCTTCCTGGATTCCGAACTTGATCGGCCCGAGGTCGCGCTCGGCGGCGGGCGAGTCGGCGGCCAGCCATTCCTCGCGGACCACCGGACCGCCGGCGCCGGCGAGGCCGACGCGCACGGCCGGGCTGCCGGACCCGTCGCTCGCCGCCACCCAATCCACATCGACCTGGGCATAGCGGTAGAACTTGAGCACGTTCACGCCGACTCCACCTTCCGGGCCGATCGGGAGCGTCTTCCCTTCCGGCCAATCCAGCGGACCCGGCTCGAAAGTGAAGGCGATCGGCGGCTTTCCCTCGGCTCCGCGCGGCCCCTGCCACGTGGCCGTAAGCTGGCAGCGGTCGGCCAGCAAGATCTTGCCGGCGGTTTCTCCTTCCTGGAAAACGACGTGTCCTTCGATTCCCAGGGTGAACGTCAGGATCGCGCCGAGCATCAGCACCAGGACCCCGGCGTGGGCCAGGAGAAACCCCACGCGGCGCCAGCCCCACGGGAACCGGACCACGATCGACGCCAGGATGTTGACGCCCAGCATGCCCAAGAGCGCGATGAACCACTGACTGTGGTAGACGTGCCAGAGGGCGAAATCGCGGCCCATGACGCGCTCGAGCAACGTGGCCTCGGCAAGGATCCCCGCCAGCACGACCATCAGCACCACGGCCAGCTTCAGCGATGCCAGCAGCCGGACGAAGGCCACCGCGGGGTGCCATGGGGGGATGCCACCCGGCCGGCGGCCCGATTTCAACGCCATCAGATTACCTTTCCTGGGAGACTGGGAGACCACGCCCTTGCAGGGGATCCGAATCATGCAAGTGTATTGGCACGGGCACGTTGGGGCAACCCGATCCTTCGGCAGGGGAGGAACCCAAGCCAAGCCCCCCCGGAGGAGCTATGCGCTGCTTTGGCACGCAGGGCGTGGCCAGGGGGCTGCCGTGTCGCGCGCGACCCGTGTCGGATCGAATGGCGCGCTGGGAAGAAAGGATAGAAGGATAAGATGTGGCGCCCGTTGGGAATCGGTCAATCCCCACCAAGAGTGCAGCGTGGTGCCACGGAACGGTTGGACTTGTCCGTCCAATCCAAAATCTCTGAATATCCGCGGGGATTTGGGCGAAACAATCGAACGAGGCAGTACTGTCGGCACATTGCGCATAGCAGGACAAACGAGTGCAAGCCGAACATCCAATGTAGGTGATACAACTGATAATTACGATCGGCAAAGCCGGAGACTTGGCTTGAGGGCCAAGTCGGCAAGAAAGCGGACCAACGGATTGGACGTCGACGCAAGTCGCATGACGGACCGCGGCCCACGACGGCCGCGCTAGCAAGGAGGCATGATCGTGCGAAGATCTACGCACATGGGGCGCCCGTGCGGCGCATCCGCCCTGGCGGTCGGGCTCCTGGGGCTCCTCGTCGTCGCAGGCACGGCCTGCAAGTCGTCCCAGGAAGTGACGCGGCGAACGGACCCCCACCTGGAAGACGGTGCTCCCAAGCCGAACAACTTCTTCCACCAGGTTTCCTATCAGCCGGTCTCGGCGGCGATCCCGGCGGTCCAGGGAGCCGAGTACGTCAGCGATGACGAGCTCTGCGCCCAGTGCCATCCGGCCTACGCGAAATCGTTTGCCGCCAACAACGTCCACCGCGGGGACAGTTGCGAAGGGTGCCACGGGCCGGGCAGCCGGCACTTGGAGACCCGGGGCAAGGAAGCGGGCATGCTGCTGAACTTCAAGACGGCCGACGCGGTCGTGCGGGCCGAAGCCTGCCTGAAGTGCCACGAGGAGGACGCGTGCACGGCGGGCACCAGGTGGCGGACCTCGAAACACGCCCAATGCGGCGTGACCTGCGTCGATTGCCACCGGGCGCATTACGACGTGCCCGTGGGAACGCCGGCCACGGTCGAGCCCGGCCAGACGACCAGCCGCGCCCCCTTGCCGCACGTGGCGTTGGCCGCGTACCAGCAGGCGGCCAAGGCCGGGGCACCGGGTCAGGGGTACGTGAAGCCGAAGACGAGCCTGCCGTCGCTGGCCGGCTCCTCGAACAACCTGGGCGCCGTCTCCCCGGGAACCTGCTACCGCTGCCACTGCGACATGCGGGAATTCCAGCAGATCGCCGGGCCGCACCAGATTTGCGGGCCCAACGGATTCAACTGCACGACCTGCCACGACGCCCACGGCCAGATCCGCGAGGAGACGCGGCGCGACATGTGCCTCGAGTGCCACAGCGATTCCACGCCGGCCATGGCCTGGCACTCCTCGACGCACGCGCAAAGCGGGGTGGCCTGCACCGACTGCCACAACCCGCACCCGCGCACGCAAATCCAGCAGGTGGTCGGCATCTCGCACACCGACGTCCGGCGGCCGAAGCGCCTGCAGATGTCGGTCCAGGATCCGGAGACCTGCTACAAGTGCCACCCGAAAATGTTCGCGCTGAACTCCCTCCCGTCACACCACCCGATCAAGGAGGGGAAGATGGTCTGCGGCGACTGCCACGACGCGCACGGGCAGTACGAGGGGAACCTCAAAGAGAGCACGCTGAACATGGTCTGCTACAAGTGCCACGCGGACAAGCAGGGGCCGTTCACCCACGAGCACGCGCCGGTGACGGAGAACTGCGGCACCTGCCACAACCCGCACGGCGCCGTGGCCGACAAGATGCTCCGCCAGCCCTCGCCGTTCCTGTGCCTCCGCTGCCACAGCGGCCACCGCGGCTCGCACGGCAACGGCGCCCGGACCGGGATTGACAACAAGGCGTGGCTGATCGGCGCGTTGTACACCGACTGCACGCAGTGCCACCACCGCATCCACGGCAGCGACCTGGCCGCGGGCGGCGGGAGCCCGTTCTCCAGAGAGTAACGCAGACAATCCAGGGCTGACGACCTTCTACCAGGCAATAATCAGGGGAGCAAGCATGTTACGCAAGAAGTGCATATACGCCGTCGCGGCGGCTGCCATGCTGGCCGTCGGGATCCTGGGGAGCGCGTCCGTGGCGGCAGACGACCCGCTGGCCGCCACGGCCGCACCCTCCGAGAACAGCCTGTTTCGTCCGGTGTTCGCGGAGGTCCTCCAGGGGGGCGCCGCGCCGGAGGCGTCGTTCGGCGACGGCCAGGACGACGACTACGGCCGGCGGGACTTCGCGCTGCGCTTCGGCTGGTGGTTCGCCAATCATCGGGGGAGCCCGTCGAAGGTCGGCGAGTACCAGAGCCTCGACGACTCGCCCTTCGTCGACATCGACTGGATCAGCAGCAACGGGGTGCGGACCTTCAACTTCTCCGCCACCGAGATCGACAACGACGCGACCCAAATCAAGGGGTATTACTTCGGGCCCAGGACGTCGGCCAAGGTGGACTACGAGCGGTTCCTCCGCCGCTTCGAGCGCGATCCCTACGACAATTTCGCCAACGCGATCCCGCAAGGGTCCTCGCCCGTGCTGGCCCGGACGATGAACGACGTCGGCCAGGACTACGCCATCCGCGTCCAGGAGTTCAACGCCAAGTTCAAGGGCCGGGTGAACGAGAACCTGCGGTGGCGGGTCGACGTCTGGGGGATGAAAAAAGAGGGAGAGCGCCAGGCCAATGCCCTGGGACACTGCTTCAACGCCGGCAGCGGCAGCCGCTGCCACCAGGTCAGCCAGGTGCAGACGATCGACTGGACGACCACGGAAGTCAAGCCCGTGCTGGAAGCCAAGCTCGGGCCGCTGACCCTCGAGTACTCGCGGACCATGCGGGCGTTCGACCAGGACGACGGGATCGTCACCCGCCAGTACAACACGGCCGCCCACCCCGGCTGGCAGGTTATCAACACGGACATCCCTTACGGCTTCATCACCGAGAACTACACGCAGATCGACCGGCTCAAGATGAGCTCCGACCTGAACGAGTTCAACCACTTCTACGGCAACCTGTACGCGGGCAATACCCACAACCAGTATCGCGACACGCACCGCTTCTTCAACGGTATCGACCTGCGCTTGACCAACGACAGGATCAACGGGCTGTCGCTGACGGGCTATGCCAAGGTGAACAACGAGAGCGGCCAGTTGCCCACCACCTTATCTCCCGAATCGAACACGATCCAGGGGGGCGACAGCCTGGACAACTACGACCACCCCGTCAGTCACAACAGGACGGCCTTCGGGGCGAAGGGCCGGTGGCGGCCGTATGATTCGGGCTTCGACGTCTCGCGCGGGCTCGCCTTCACCGGCGGCTACGAATACAACGTCCTGGCGCGGGACTACGCCATCTACGAGGCGGGCGTGCTGGACAATACGGGCACCCAATTCGGGGAGTTCGACCAGGGCGACACGAAAAGCGGCATCTTCAACGTGGCCGTGCAGAGGCGGTGGTCCTCCAAATTCGACACGTTCGTGCGCTACAAGCACATGACCACTACGGATCCGCTGTTCGGGCTCAGGGAAATCAGCGGCGACGTCAACACGAACCAGCCCACTTCCACCAACACCGTCGAGTTGGGCGGCACCTGGATGCCCAGCGCGAGCTTCCTCCTGTCGGCCACGGTCGGTTTCGAGAACCGGCACCATTTCTCGGAGCACTTCAACGAGAACTACGCCTACAACATGACGACCGTGTACCGGCCGGACCTCCTGCCGAACCCGCGCACGACGGAGTTCGACGAGACCAGCTACCCGATCACGCTGACGGCGTGGTACGCCCCATCGGAGAAGTGGTCGTTCTCGGCGGGCTACGCCAATCTCTCGAACTACATCGACCAGCTCATCACGCTGGGCGACTCCTACTGGGACGGCCAGCTCAATCCCACCAGCAACCCCGTGGGCGGCATCCCAGCCCGAAGCTACACCACGCCCGATGCCTCGCAAGCGCCGTGGCAGTTCTGGGGGCACGCCAACGTGTTCAACCTGGGCGGTGCCTACGCCTGGTCGAAGCGCCTGACGCTGCGCGGCGGGTTCGAGTTCGTCCGGGCCAGCAACACGTTCGCGGTCGATGCCCCGGCGTTGGCCTGGAACGCCTCGGGCACCAGCAGTCCGGCCACCAACGCCATCCTGATCGCGCCCGATTGGTCGACTTTGGCGGGGCGGTCCGCGGTCATCGTGGAGACGACCAAGCTCACCGGGGGAGTCGACTACTTCTGGACGCCGAGGATCTCGACGTTCCTCCGCTACAACTACTTCGATTACAACGACGAGGGAGGGACCGCATTCAGTGGCACGGCCCACTGGCTCCTGACGGGCGTGAACGCGATGTTCTAACCGAAAGCGACGTACTCCCAGTTTCCAGGGCGATCGCCAAGAAGCGGCGGCCGCTTGTCCACTCGACGGGCGGCCGCCGCCGTTTTCCCGGGCTACTTGCCCGGCCTGGGCGGCGGCAGGGTGACGCTCGGGGGCGGGACGCCGAGCTTGCGGGCAAGCTCGGAGACCTGGTCCACGAGGGTCCGGTTGAGCGTTGCGGCGTAGTGCGTGTTGTGGATGTCGTTCCCGACGCGGAGGAAGTTCAGGTCGTGCTGGAGGTCCTCGAGGCGGGCCTTCAGGGCGGCCGCCTGTTTCTCATCGAGCTTCGCCTTGCCCAGCGCTTCGCGCAGGCGCTCCAGCGCCGCCTGGATCACCGGCAGCGATGCCCGCATCTGCTCGTGAACCAGGCGGAGCTTCTCCACCTCCGACCTCTCGTGGCACGCCGCGCAGACGTCGTCCGACGACTTCCAGAGCACCGATCCCGTCGCGGAGACGTTCATCAGCCGGTGGCACGTCCGGCAGCCCACCCGGGTGTTGAGCATGGTGCCCGGCTGGACGGGAATCGTCTTGGCCCCCGTTCCCAGGAACATCTGGATCTGCTCGTGGTGGTGGTTGGGGTGGCAGGCGGAGCACTCGCGCACCGCGTGCTCCAGCCGCAGCGGGTCCAGCGAGTGCTCGATCTGCAAGTGGCAGTCCAGGCAGTCGATCTTGTGATCGGCGACGTGGTTGGTGTGCATGAATTTGGCGTCGCCGACGCGGGCCAGGGCGTCCTCGCGGTTGTGGCAGACCTGGCAGCGCTCGCGGGGGACCTCCCCCTTGCCGCGGATGACGTCGCCGTGGCAGTTGGCGCAGTCGACGCCCCGCTTGAACGCCAGCTCGTGGCTGAACTTGACCCCGCCCCCGAGGTCGTATTCCTTGTCGGGAATCTGGTGGCAGTGCGTGCAGGCCCCGAGTCCCTCGTTGAACGGCTCGTCCTTGAAGTGGCAGAGGAAGCAGGTCGAGAGGGTCACGGCCATGTGCGTGCCCTGGACGATCTGGCCGTGGCAGCTCGTGCAGCGGAGTTGCCTGCGCAACCATTCACGGGGCCGGTCCCGATCCTCGCGGCCAGCGTCGCTTTCGGACGTCAGGGCATCGTCCGACGGGCCGCGAAGACGGGATGGCCCCACGGGCTCGGGTGGAGGCAGGTGCGGGGTATGGTCGAAGTTGATCCCCCGGTACTCGACGCGCCCGGACAAGAGCCGGCTCTCATGGCAGCCGGAGCGGAGGCAGCTTGAGTCGGGGATCTCGGCGGCGGGCCGGGGCCCCTCGCTCTTGGTCAGGTACTTGGCAAGCTGCACCAGCCCGAGCAGCTTCCCGCGGAGCTTCCCGCCAAACCCCGGGGCGAAATGGCAATCGATGCACGGCACGTGGCTGTGGCTCGATTCCTGCCAGCTCTTGTAGTACGGCTCCATGATGTGGCAGCTATTGCAGAACTCGGATCGCGAGGTGTACCAGGCGGCCGAGGCCGTCAGCGCCAACAGGACGAGGAGGAACGTCCCCGCCAGCGCGGTTGCCCGCAAGAGCAGCCACCGGAGGCGCTTCCAGACGGCCGGCCACTTGCGCGCAAGGGCCAGCCACCCGGCTCGCAGCGCAATTTCCGCCCGGGGCGAGATCCGCCGCAGCTTGCGCCAAAGGGTCCGCGGCCTCTCCCCGCGGACCGGCGCAGGGGTCGACTCGACGGTCTGGGGCCCATCCGGCTGCGGTCGAGGCTGGTCTGGCGGTAAGTTGTCGGTCGTCACGGCGATCCTCCGCGGTTGGCGGACTTAGCCTCCCATCGCGGCCACCAGAATTCCCAGCAGCAGCGCCAGCCCGATCCCCAGGGCAATGAAGCCTCCCAGCCGGGTGAGCCAGAGGGTTCTCGCGGAGGGCGTCACCGCGCGGTACTGCTCGAGTTTGCCTTCTCGCTCGAGGCGCTGGAGCAGCTCCGGCCGTTCCTCGCGCAGCTCCTCCTCGGTCACCAGCCCCGCGAGCATCGCCAGGTCCAGCGGGAACTTGTCGGCGCGGAGGTGGGTATTGAAGAAATGGATGGCGAAGACGAACCCGGTCGCCAGGAGCGCCTCCTCGGAATGAATGACTTTGGCCACGTTGAGGGCCTCCCCGGGGAGGAACCGGGTGAAGAGGTTCGGGAACCACAGCACCAGGCCGGAGATGCCGATCACCGCGACGCCCCAGAACACGGCCCAGTAGTCGAACTTCTCCCAGTAGGTCCACCGCTCGAAGACCGGCTTGGGCCCCAGGCCGAAGAACCAGCGGACCATGCGGAGGAAATCGACCATGTCCCTCGGGCCGGGCACGGGGGAATCGGGGCCAAACAGCAAGCTGCCCCAACGGGCCCCCTTCGCCCGCAGCTCGAAGACCTTCCTGCCCATCCACGTCAGGTGCGCCGCGAAGTAGAACACGGTCACGGCCGCGCAGATGCGGTGCAGCACGCTGGTGGAGTCGAAGCCGCCCAAGAGGCGGGCAAGCGCCTTGGACCATTCCTGGTCGTTGTATTTCAGCGGCAACCCGGTGAACGCCAGACCGAGGAAGGAGACAATCACCACCACGTGAAGGGCGCGGTGAACGGGCTCGAACCGGACAAACGCCGGCTGGCCGGGCCTCAGTCTCCGGGGACGCCCGTGCTTGAGCGTGTGCACCAGCGACCGCACGCCCCACAGGACGGCGTGAATGCCGAAGAACCCGAACACCGAGTACAGAAGGACCTCCATTCCCCGGTAAACGCCGTGCAGCATCGGGTACAGCGCGGCATCGTGGTGGTCGGCGTGCGGGTCGAACGTGGTGAAGCCGGCAACCGCGTAGGGATGGCACGCCTGGCAGGTCTTCAGGCGGTTTCCGGGAGCGAGTCGGCTCTCGGGGTCGTCGACCGGGAGGATGTCGTGGGCCCCGTGGCAGTCGGAGCACTTGGCGCCGGGCCCATACCCCAGCTCCGTCAGCTCCCCGTGGATGCTCATCGCGTAGCGGCTGGTGAGATTCCCGTGGCAATTGCCGCAGAGGTTGGGGAGCTGGAGCCGGAACTTGGCCGACTCGGGAAAGGCGATGTCGTGTCTCCGGTGGCAGTCCGTGCAGCTCGGGTGCTGCTGCATCTTCCCGCCCGGGGCAAATCGCTCGGCCATTTCCCCAGGCCCTTTGCCGCGGCCGTGTACGCTCTTCTGGAGGGTCTCGGCAATGAAGCGGTGGCACCTGCCGCACGTCTTGGCGACGTTGGCCGGGTGGAGCGTCGACCGGGTGTCCGCCGCGTTGTAGACGCCGTGGGCCCCGTGGCAACTGGCACAGGAAGCCGTCACCAGGAGGCCCGACTTGTACAGGCCGTGGCCGTGGACGTTCTCCTTGTAGGTTGCGAGATCCTTCTGGTGGCAGCCGCCGCAGGTCTCGACCTGGTTGTCCAGGAAGACCGGCGATCGCGGATCGTGCGCGGCCAGGAGGTGATGGGAGACCTTGCCGTGGCACTTCTCGCACGCCATGAGCGTGCCTTCGCCACGGTCGTTCTTCGGCCCCGCCTTCACGTGCCTCCCCTTGACCAACTCCAAAGCCTGATCGCCATGGCACTGGCTGCACACCCAGTGGACCGCGGCCTGGGTCTCGGCAGGCGGCCGGGTGGGATCGGGCTTTAGCGCCCTGAAGCCGTCTTCCGTGGCGTGGGCCTCGTTGACTTCCTGCGTCTTGTAGTTTCCGCCGTGACAATCGTGGCAGTTGACCCCCTTCTGGAAGTGGATGTCCTCGGCCGACTCCTTCGGAGGGATGAACCGCGCTCGCATCTTCTTGTCCTTCTCGTCCCACAGGTCCGATTCCCCGTGGCACAAGAGGCAATTGTTGTCGTTCTTGCGGACCTGCGAGCCCTTGGGGGGCGGCGGCTTGATGCCCGGCTTCTTGGCGGCAGACTCCCCCCCGTCCGAAGGCTTGGCCGATGCCTTCTCATCCGGCTTGGCTGCTGACGGGGCGGCGGCGGGCACCCCGGCGGCGTGCGAAGCCGCTGCCAGGAGCCGCAGCACCAGCAACAGCACGACCCCACACGTTCGCATGCTTACAGCCCCCCTATTCGGGTGCCTGAGAGAAAAGCCTTCGCAGCGGCCCGCGGGGTGTGGCAGGAACGACGAACTCCCCGCCGAGCGCCGTCCTCGGCGGGGAGCCCATTATTGCCGCAGGCCGTCCACTTGTCGACCCTGTCGTTGTCGACCCCTGTCGCCAACCATCCACCCACGATCTGGCGACGAGAGCGAGCCGGACCCCGTTCGCCGGGGCGACTACTCCTTGGCGGGCTTCGGCGTCGGCTTATGGCCCTGTTCGGCGTGACAACGGGTACAGACGTTGCCTGGCACGATCTTGTAGATCGAGTCGCGGGCCGCCTTGTCCTCCGTGGGATCGAGCTTCTTCTTGTTCTTGAACTGCTCGCAGACCTTCTCGTGCTCGCTCCCCGGCCCGTGGCAGGCCTCGCACGTGGTCCCGGCGAGGTTCGCGCTCGACTCGATGTCCTTGAAGCCGGTCGGCTGGCCGTAGCCGGTCGTGTGGCAGGGGAGGCACTCCTTGTCGGCCTGGTGTTTCTCGGGAAGGGCCTTGAACGAATGATCGGTGAAGTGCTTGCTCTTCTTCCACGACATGAACTGCTTGAAATGGCACGACGCGCAGCGCTTCACTCCCGTGTAGGTCTGGCCTGCCGGCGGAGCGGGCTCGGCGGCCTCCTCGGTCGCCGGCGGCTGCGACTGGACGTCGTTGACCAACGCGCTGGAGACGAACGCCATCACTGCCACCGCCAAACCCCAATACGCAATCTTCGACGCACTCATGAACCTTCTCTCCCTTTGGTTTTCCTCGACCGTGACAGAGGACAATTCGGATTAGCTTACTCGGCAATCCCCGGGCCGTCAACGGCCTGCCCGCGCCCGGGCGGAAAAACGCCGTTCGGACGGCGGATGGTCGCTTTGGTTGATTTGCCAACGCACCAAGCGTCATCCCCCCAACGTTGGTTTGCCGCTGCGCATTTAACGTAACAACTTCATGCTTTAATCCCCCTGGCCCCGGCGATTCACGGGACGTCGCAGCCCAGGCAAGGCGTTTTGCACCCCGTTGCGATCCGGTCCCGAGGGAGAGGCCTTACTCAACTTGTGAAGTGAACTTGCTCGTGCGCCGCGTAACGTAAGCTCCCCGTGTCAAAAGACATGGCAATGATGCGTGCTGAGGTAATCAAAGCTCCGGGAATCGGCGGTTCCGTTTGACACGCCCGAGGCGCGATGTTATACAAGGGGCTTGCCCCCTAGCATAGCATACAACGAGTCGCCTGGGGGTGGCGGTGGGGCTCGCCGCGTCGAGTGGCGGCCGAACGGGGCGGCGGTCAAGTGGGTGATTGCTCGCTCGTGGAGAAGTACGGTATGGCCGAGGTGCCGGAATCCCTTGCGCGGCGGACCTGGTTGCTTACGGGCCTTCAGGCGAGCATCGGGGCCACCGTGGTGGCGATCTTCTATCCCGTGATACGGTTCCTTTGGCCCCGGCCCGCAACCCGCTCCGGGGCCATGGAAGTGGTTGCCACCTTCCGCGTCAACGAGCTGAAGGCCGACGGGGAGCAGTGGCCGGCCCGGTTCACGCTCGACTTCGACGGCAAGCCCTGCACGGTGATTCGCACGCCGGGCGGAGAGATCAAGGCCTTCAACGCCGTCTGCACCCACACGGACTGCACGGTCGAGTACCGGCCCGACAAGGGCGACATCTTCTGCAACTGCCACAACGGCCTGTACGACCTGAACGGGCGCAACGTCTCCGGGCCCCCGCCGCGCCCGCTCGAGCTCTACAAGGTCACCCTCCGCAAACAAAAAGAGACGGACCCGCCCGGCCAGGAAGAGATCGTTATCTCCCGCAGCGCGTGACGAGCTGCCTCAACCTCCCCACGGAGCCCGACGCATGAGAGGGCCGTTCGCCGAGTGGATCGGACGGGTGAAGTCGTTTTTTGCCGACCGGCTGGGGCTCGAAGACCTCCAGAAGCTCGCCGACAAGAAGCGCGTGCCCATCCACCGCACGTCGCTGTTCTACTTCCTGGGCGGAATGGCCCTGTTCCTGTTCGGCATCCAGGTGGTCACCGGGGTCCTCCTTTCCTTGTACTACAAGCCGTCGCCGGACCAGGCGTTCGAGAGCGTCCGGGCGATCATGACCGAAGTCGAGTACGGCTGGCTCATCCGCTCCGTGCACAGTTGGAGCGCGAACCTGCTGATCGGGGTGCTGGCGCTGCACCTGTTGACCACCTACGTAATGCGGGCCTACCGGAAACCCCGGGAATTCACCTGGCTCACCGGGGTCCTGCTGCTGGCGATGTTCATGGCCTTCGGATTCAGCGGGTACCTGCTCCCCTGGAACCAGTTGGCCTTCTTCGCCACGAAGGTGGGAACGGCCATCGTCGGCGCCGTCCCCTTGGTGGGAAAGCACTTCCTCTTGCTGGCCCGAAGCGGCGAGAACGTCACCGGCGACACGCTGGCCCGCTTCTACTCCCTGCACGTCGTCATTCTCCCTTTGGCCACGTTCGCCGTCCTGGGAGTCCACCTGTACCTGGTGCAGAAGCACGGGATGAGCATCCCGCAGGGGGTCGTCGAGCGGTTCGGAGGTGAAGACAAAGTGCCGTCCATGCCCTTTGTTCCTCACTTCCTCCTGCGTGACATGGTGGGCTGGTACGTGGCGCTGGGTCTGTTGGCGGCCCTGGCCGCGTTGTTTCCCTGGGAGCTCGGGGAGAAGGCCACCCCGCTCGGTGCGCCCCCGCCGGGGATCCAGCCGGAATGGTACTTCCTCTTCATGTTCGAGACCCTCAAGCAGCTTCCCGGGAGGTTTTTCGGCTTCGGGTGGCTGGAAGGGGAGGTGGTCGGGGTGTTGTTTTTCGGGGTTTGCTGGCTGGTGGTGTTGCTGGTGCCGTTTCTCGACCCGCGGGCCGTCCAAGGCCATCCCCGCCGGCTGTTGAATTGGCTCGCCACCTGGGCCGTGTTTGCCTTCATCCTTCAGACGGCGTCGGGGCTGGGAGCGATTCGATTGAAGCTCCTGGCGTCGAGCCTCGTTCAGCTCGGGCTGCTGGATCCGGATCCGACGATTTTGGATTCGTACCGGTGGCTGGCCCTGGTGGAAGCGGCGTTGTGGAGCGCGGCGGCGACGATCGCCTTCCGGTTCGGCGTGCGCAAGTGGACTGTCCGGGAATCGATGCAATGAGAGCACTTCTTGGGATCCTTTTGGCGATGCTTTTGGCGGCGATGCCCGGCGGATCGGCCGCGGGGGAGAAGGCGGCCCCGAAAGACGCCGCAGCCCAGGCCCCCGGGGCGGCCGCCGCCAAGGCCGAGAAACCGGCCGCTGAGAAGCCGGCCGCCGCCAAGGCCGAAAAGCCGGCCGCCAAGACCCCGGCCGGGCCGGCCCCACGAGTTCCCGACGACAAGAACCAGTGCATCACCTGTCACAGCTCGCCGGACTTCGCCGAATTGCAGGCTGAATTGGAGAAGGAGGGCAAGAAGGACCGGTTGCGGCTCGCCGTAATCACCAGCGCCCTGGCTGCCGACGTCCATTGGCAGAAGGGCCTTCGCTGCCAGGACTGCCACGGCGGCGATCCCACCGCCGAGGATTTCGCCCCAGCCCATACCGGCCACGGCGGCCTGCGATCGCTCAAACACGCCGACATCCCCGCCTTCTGCGGCGAGTGCCACGCCGATACCGACTACATGCGGCGCTACCTGCCTTCGCCCCGAACCGATCAATTGGCCGAGTACTGGACGAGCGGGCACGGGCAGAAGCTGAAGGCCTCCGGCGACGACACCGCCGTGGCCACCTGCATCTCGTGCCACGACAAGCCGCACGGCTCGGGGCTGAAGCCTCAGCCGCACGGGATTCGCGCCGTGGCCGACCTGGAATCGCCCGTCTATCGCACCCGCCTGGCCGACACCTGCGCCAAGTGCCATTCCGACGAGAAGCTGATGAAGGATCGCACCTATCACAACCGCCCGCTGGGCCACCACCAGAATGAGTCCTGGCGTCAGAGCGTTCACGGCAAAGCCCTGCTGGAGAAGGGAGACCTCAGCGCGCCGACCTGCAACCACTGCCACGGCAACCACGGCGCCCTGCCCCCCCAGGTCGACTCGGTGGCCAACGCCTGCGGCACCTGCCACGGCCGGGCGGCCAAGCTCTTTGCCGACACCAAGATGAAGCACGGGTTCGAGCAGTCGAAGCTCCCGGGGTGCGTCACCTGCCACGCCACCCGCGTCGACGCCGGCCCCCCCGACAGCCACTTGATCCGCGTCCCTACCGACGAACTGTTGGGCATGGAGCAGGGCGCGGTCTGCAACGAGTGCCATAACGAGCAACAACCCAAGCACGGGGTGGCCGGGGCCAAGGAGGCGAAGGCCCTGCGCGAGGGCCTGGACGACCTCAAGGCGGGAATCGATTACGCCCGCGAAATCCTCGACGAGGCCGATCACCTGGGCATGGAAGTCAGCAAGCCACGCTTTGACCTGCGCAAAGCGACCGACGCCCTGACCAACGCCCGCGTCCAGATCCACAGCTTCGACCCCGTGCCCGTGCAGAAGATCCTCGACGAGGGGCAGGGCGTCCTTTCGGACGTTCAGGCCGCCGCAGACAAGGCCCTCCGCGAGCACGACGCACGCAGGGTGTGGCTGGGCCTCACTCTGGTGCCGATCCTCGTGGTCGTGGTCGTGCTGGTCCTCTACATCCGGACCCTGCCGGTTGCCAAGCCGGTCTCCACGTAGGGTGGGACGAAGTCCCAAGTAGGGTGGGACGAAGTCCCAAGTAGGGTGGGACGAAGTCCCACCAAAGGCAGGCGTCCTTTGGCAGTCTATGGTGGGACTTCGTCCCACCCTACTTGGGCTCGTGCCGGGACAATTGACGGTGGGACTTCGTCCCACCCTACGCAAGCTGCCCTCTTTTCCTGAACGTCCCCCGCCAACGTCCCCGCCCAACTCGCTTTGACACGCCTGGGACAAGGTGCTAGAGTCCCGCACCCTCCATACCCCAGGAGCGACGTCGATGACAAGCGGCACCAAGCTTGCCCTGGGCGGCCTTGTGGTGGCGAGCGTCACCGGCTACATGGCCTACCTCGGGGCCACCGCAAGCTGGCAGTACTACCTGACCGTGGACGAGTGCGTCGATCAGGCCGACTCTCTGGCCGGGGCTCGCGTGCGGATCACCGGCAAGGTCCTGCCCGGCAGCCTGTCGGTCGCCCCGGACCGCCTGGAGGCGAGCTTCTCGCTCGGCGGCCAGCGGCACGAGGTCTTGGCACGCTGCCGGGGGCCCCTGCCCGACAACCTCGCCGAGGGCGTGGACGTGGTGGTCGAGGGGCGTCTGGAGGACGGCCTGGAAGACGGCCGATTGCTCCGCGGCGACAAGGTGATTACCCGCTGTGCGAGCAAGTACCAGTCCCAGACGGCCGAGCCCAGCCGAACCGCCGCCGTGCCCCCCCGACCCGGAGGCAAGGGATGATCGCGCTGGGCCAGCTTTGCCTGCTGGGGGCGTTTGTGGGCTCGGGCTGCGCCGCCTGCGCCGGCTTCCTGGGCTGGAAGCGCGGTCACCGCGGCCTGACCCTCTCGGGCACGCTCCTGGCGATCGGCAGCGTGGCGGCTCTAAGCGGCACTCTGGGCATTTTGGCCTGGGCGCTGGTCGCCAAGGACTTCCGGCTCGCCTACGTCGTGGAGTACTCCAGCCGGAGCCTCTCCTGGTACTATTCGCTTTCGGCCCTGTGCGTCGGTCAGGCGGGCTCGCTGCTGGTTTGGGCGTGGCTGGTGGGGGTCGTCGCTTTGGTTTACCGGTTCTGGCCGGGCCGGGGAGCCGGCACGTCGCGCCCGCTGGCCTTCGCCCTGATCAGCGGTTACCTCGGCTTCCTGGTGGCGGTCATGGTGTTTGCCGCCGATCCGATGCAGCCGAGCCTCGGCACCCGGGCCGACGGGGCTGGGCTCGGTCCGCTCTTACAGCACCCGGCGATGCTGCTGCATCCGCCGATCGTCTTTCTGGCCTATGCCCTTTGGACTGTCCCTTGCGCGATCGTGCTGGCGGCGCTGGTGGCCGGAGAGCTCGACCCTCGGTGGATGCGCGAGCTCCGCGCCTGGGCCCTGGTGGCCTGGACCACGCTCGGGGTGGGGATCCTGCTCGGGGCCCAGTGGGCCTACGAGGAGCTCGGCTGGGGCGGCTACTGGGGCTGGGACCCGGTGGAAAACGGCTCGCTGATCCCCTGGCTTACCGGCACGGCCTTCCTCCACGCGGCCATGGCCTGGCAACACCGCGGCGTGCTGAAAAAGACCACGCTGGTGCTGGCCGCGGCCACGTTCGCCCTGTGCAACTTCGCCGCCTTCCTTACCCGCAGCGGGGTCTTCAGCAGCCTCCACGCCTTCAGCCAGTCGCCCATCGGCTGGATGTTCCTGCTCCTGATGGCCGCCGTGGCCGTGGCCGCCCTCGTGCTGGTCTTTGTGCGGCGAGCGGGCCTGGCGCCGAAATCGCCGATCGCCGGCCTGGGCACCAGGGAAGCCCTGATTGTCCTGGCGGGCACCGCGCTGGTGCTGCTGGCCACGGTGACCCTCCTGGGCACGCTCGCCATGCCGCTTTCCCACGCGATACTGGGCCGGAAGATCGTGGTCGGGCCCGAGGTCTACAACCAGGCCCTCATCCCCATCGGGCTGGTGCTGCTGGCCGCCACGGCCTGGGCCCCGCTGGTCCGCTGGGGGGCGGCTCCGTCGCGGGCACAGAAGGCGCTGGCGGGTGTCTCCGGGGCGATCGGGGTGGCCGCGGCGGCTGCGGCCTGGGCCGTGGGGGTCCGCCATGCGCTCGGACTGGCCGTGGCCGGCCTGACCGGCATGGCCATCGCCGCCCTGGCCGGCGCGCTCTGGCTGGACGCCTTGGTCCGCGCAGGCCGGCGCCAATACGCAGGCTTTCTCATCCACCTGGGCTTCTTCTGCCTGGCGGCCGGCGTGGCCGGCTCCTCGCTGGGCACGGAGAGGCACGAGGTGACCCTGGCCGAAGGAGAGACCATCGCCTGGGCCGGCCGGTCGCTCTCGTTCGCCGGCCTGGTCCAGACGGACCTGCCCGACAAGATCGTGGTGGAAGCCCGGCTCGAGGTCTCCGGCGACTCGGGCGCCGGGTACACCCTCCTGCCCGCCCAGCATTTCCACAGGCTACAGAGCGAGTGGACCACGGAGGTGGCCATCCACTCGACCTGGAAGGACGACTTCTACGCCATCCTTCACGACGCCGGAGACCGGCGCAAGGCCCACCTCACCCTGATCGTCAATCCGATGATGCGGTGGCTCTGGCTGAGCGGATTCGTCGCGGTGGCGGGAACGGTGGGGGTGCTCTGGCCGACTCGCTCCCGCGCGGCGCCGCGATCCGCGGTTCCGCCGCCGCACCGGACCGTGGCCGCCCGGCCTCACCGGCAGACCGCGCCAGAGGCGACCCATGGGCGATAGAACCATCCCGCTCCAGGCCCGACGACTGACCAAGACCTTCGGTAACCGGACGGTCCTGTGCGGGCTCGACCTGGCGGTGGCCGAGGGCCAGTCGATCGCGCTGACCGGGTCGAACGGGGCGGGGAAGACGACGCTGCTTAGGTGCCTGGCGGGCCTGGTCCGGCCGACCGACGGCCAGGTGCTCTGGCTCGGCCAACCCGCCGCCGCCAAGCCCTCCACGCGAAGGCTCGTGGGCATGGCGGCCCACGAGACTCTCTTGTACCCCTCCCTGAGCCCGCGCGAGAACCTCGTGTTCGCGGCCCGGATGCACGGGATGCCCCGTCCGGCGGAGCGGGCCGAGGAGCTGATCGCCGGGGCGGGCCTCTTGGTGCACGCCGACCGCCCCTGCGGGCGGTTGTCCAGGGGAATGCGTCAGAAGGTGGCCGTGCTCCGTGCCCTGGTCCACGATCCGCCCATCGTGCTGTTGGACGAGCCGTTCTCGGGCGTGGACGCCGAGGGGACCGCCTGGCTGATGCGCGTGTTGGAGGATCTGCGGGCGAGGGGGCGTGCCATCTGCTTTGCCACCCACGACTACCAGGCCGCGGCCGCCCTGGCCGACCGGGTGTTGCACCTGCGCGCGGGCAAGCTGGAGGAGATCGACCTGGCCGGCGCCCTGCCCGCGCCGGCCCCAGCCCGGGCCCAAGCCGCTTAAGAAGGAGCGTTCATGCTGGCCAGGCTCTGGTGGATCGTTCACAAGGACCTGACGTGCGAGTGGCGCACCCGCCGCGCCTGGCCCGCCATGCTGCTGTTGGGCCTCGTGGTCGCGATGGTCTTCAGCCTCGGGACCGACCTGCCCGCGGACCAGAAGCGGCAGGTGCTCGGCAGCCTGCTGTGGCTGGCGATCTTCTTTGCCGGGATGATCGCCATGGACCGGTCCTTTGCCGCCGAGCGCGAGGAGGGGTGCTGGGACGGGCTGGTGCTCTACCCGGTGAGCCCCGCGGCCATCTACCTCGCCAAGCTCGCGGCCAACGCGCTGGCCCTGGCTGCGCTGGAGGCCGTGATCATCCCCGTGTTCGCCGTGCTGGCCGGCGTGTCGCTGGCGGGGAGCCCGTGGGCCTTGGTCCTCGTGGCCGTTCTGGGCAACCTCGGCATCGCGGCCTTGGGCACGCTCGTCAGCGCCCTGGGGGCCGGGCTGCGCCACGGCGCCGCCACGCTGACCGTCCTGGCGCTGCCGCTGGCCACCCCGGTCGTCATCGCGGCCGCCGAGGCCACCCGGCTCGCCAGCGAAGGCTCGCTGGACGCCTCCTGGGCACGCTGGGTCCAACTGCTGGCCGCCTTCGCCGTGATCTTCGTCACCGCCGGGGCCGTGCTTTTCGAGTACGTCATCGAGGAGTGAGGGCCTGGGAGAGAATATCGCCATGGATGGCCACGCCAAGAATCGTTTCCCGACCGCCGCCCTGGCCGCCGCCCTGGCCGGAGCTCTGGTCGCCGGCCTGATGGCCACTGCGATCCTGGCGATCTTCCTCCTGGCGCCAACCGAAGAGACCATGGGCGACGTGCAGAGGATCCTTTACGTCCACGTCGCGGCGGCCTGGTGCGGGCTGGCGAGTTTTCTCGTCGCGGCCGCCGGCGGGGCCCTGTACCTCGTGCGACGGGACCTCGGCTGGGACCATTGGGCCCAGGCCGCCGGCGAGCTGAGCTGGCTCGGCTGCGGCCTGACCCTGGTGACCGGCTCGCTCTGGGCCCGGGCCGCCTGGGGCGTCTGGTGGACCTGGGACCCCAGGCTCACGTCCACCTTCGTGCTCTGGACGATCGCCTCGGCGTACCTGTTTGTGCGCAGCGGGGTGGAGGACCCGCACCGCCGTGCCCGGGCCGGGGCGGTCCTGGCCGTGCTCGGGGCCCTGGACGTGCCGCTGGTGGTCGTGGCCGCCCGCTGGTTCCGCGGCGTCCATCCCGCCGCCCCCGAGATGGATCCTCGCATGCGCCTGGTGCTCCTGGTGAGCGTCGTGGCCTTCTCCGCCCTTTTTGCCACCCTGGTGGCGCACCGCCGGGGGCTCCTGCGCCTCCAGGCCCGGCTGGACGCCTGGGAAGCAGCGGCCGACCAACGCCAGGCCGCCCAAGGCGGCGCAACCCCGCCCAGGCCCGATCCCCTTCAACGCAGGCACCACCACGAAAAGGAGTTGCCATGGGTGCGCTCGTAGGCGCGTACGTCGTCGTGTGGCTGGCCGTGGTCCTGTACGTGGCCAGGCTGGGAGCCGAGCAGCAGCGGCTGGCCCGGCGGCTTACGGCCATCGAGCTTGCGGTCGCGGACGCCGAAGGCCGGCAGCCTCGGGCCGGGAGCATCGACCGATGATCGCCAGGTTGCTGCTGGTCGGCTGCTGGGCCCTCGCAGCCCCGACGCCTCAGGGCCCGGGCGTCATCGAGGGAACGGTCGTCAACGCCACGCGCGGGCAGTCGCCCGTGGCCGGGGCGGAGGTCGTGCTGCGGGCCTGGGTCGACGGCCAGTTCGTTCCCGTGGCCGAGACCCGGTCCGACCCCAGCGGCCGGTACCGCTTCGACAACCTCCCCGTCGGCCCCGAAAACCGCTACCTTCCCGGGGCCAACTGGGAAGGGGTTCACCATCCCGGGCCGCGCCAGGACCTCACCTCCCGGCAGCCGCGTGCCACCGTCCAGCTTAGCGTGTACGACAGCGTGGCCGAGCCGTCCCCGCTGGTCATCCGGCGGCACGACGTGCTCCTGCGCACCGAGCCGGGGGCCCTCTACGTGACCGAGGAGATGCTCATCGACAACCCGACCAACGCCTGCTACGTGGGCCAAGCCGCGACGGAAGGGGCCGAGCCCGTGACGCTCCAACTGGCCATCCCGCCGGGCTTCGAGCGCACCACGTTCCAGAAGGAGTTCTTCGGCCGGAGGTTCTCGCTGGCCGAAGGCAAGCTGGTCACGTCGCTGCCCTGGCCGCCGGGCCAACGCGAGCTGAAATTCACGTACGTCCTGCCCATCGACCGGAAACACTACCGCTGGGAGCGGCCCATGGACTTGCCGTGCTCTCAGGTCTCCGTGCGCGTCCGGACCGATCGGCCGGAGGAAGTCGCCTGCAACCTCCCCCGCGGGCCGGAAGGGACCGGGGGCGAGCTGCGCTTCGAGTCGGCGCACGCCCTGCCCGCCGGCCATACCGTCCGGGTCGATCTCGGCTGCCTGCCGATCGCGTGGATGACGTACGCCCGGTGGCTCGCCGCCGTCGCGCTGGTGCTGGGCATTACGGCCATGAGCCTGATGGGCGTCCTCGGCAGTCGGCGGGGCAGAAAGCCGACGAGCCCGGCGAGTTCTTCCTCCGTCCCATCGCCGGGCGCCCGGCACGCCGCCCGCCGCCGGCGCAAGCGCGGCAGCTCGTTCCGCCGCGCCGCTTGAGGCGATGGTGGGGCAGTCGCCGGTGGTAGACGATTGGCGTACCACCCCCCGCCTCCTCCCCGCCGCCACTGTTCCTCCTCTTCTTCTTTCGCGGTTTCGTCCTTTTGTGCCTTCGTGAGCGCGTCCAATCCGCTCTGCAGGCACCGGGGGCGGGAACCGCGGCTGAGTTGAGCGTCGGCCTCCGTTCGCCCCCTTGAACTGGCGGCCTCGGCTGCGCTACAATTGGGGGATTTTGTACGGCGGAGAGGACCCATCAAGGGTTACCCTCTCGCCGAACGGGTGGACGGATTCTTGGGGGACGCCAAAAGAGGGGATAGCGTGCCGCGACGCGACGATATCCACAAGATCCTGCTGATCGGCTCGGGCCCGATTGTCATCGGGCAGGCGTGCGAGTTCGACTACTCCGGCACGCAGGCCTGCAAGGCACTCCGGGAGGAGGGGTACGAGGTCGTCCTGATCAACTCGAACCCCGCCACCATCATGACCGACCCGGACATGGCCGACCGGACCTACATCGAGCCCTTGACCTGGGAAATCGTCGCCAAGGTGATCGAGAAAGAGCGGCCAGACGCCCTGCTCCCTACGCTCGGGGGGCAAACCGGGCTCAACTTGGCCATGGACCTGGTCCGGCACGGGGTGTTGGAGCGGTTCAAGGTCGAGATGATCGGGGCCAATGCCCAGGTGATCGCCAAGGCCGAGGAGCGGGACCAGTTCCGGCTGGCCATGCAGAAGATCGGCCTGGAGGTCTGCCGGGGCAAGACGGTGCGGACCCTCGAGGAGGCCCGGGAGGTGGTCCGGGAGATCGGGCTCCCCTGCGTGGTCCGGCCCAGTTTCACCCTCGGCGGGTCCGGCTCGAGCATCGCCTACAACCGCGAGAAGCTCGAGGACCTGGTCTCCCGGGGCCTGATGGCCTCGCCAATCCACGAGGTGCTCCTGGAGGAGTCGATCCTGGGCTGGAAAGAGTACGAGATGGAGGTGATGCGCGACAAGGACGACAACGTCGTGATCATCTGCTCGATCGAGAATTTTGACCCGATGGGCGTGCACACCGGCGACTCGATCACGGTGGCCCCGGCCCAGACGCTCACCGACAAGGAATACCAGCGCATGCGCGACGCCTCGATCGCGGTGATCCGGGAGATCGGGGTGGAGACGGGGGGATCGAACATCCAGTTTGCGATCCACCCGAAGACCGGTCGGATGGTGGTCATCGAGATGAACCCCCGGGTAAGCCGCTCCAGCGCGCTGGCGTCGAAGGCCACGGGGTTCCCGATCGCCAAGATTGCCGCCAAGCTGGCGGTGGGCTATCGCCTGCACGAGCTGCCCAACGACATCACCCGGCAGACCCGGGCCTGCTTCGAGCCGACCATCGACTACGTGGTGACCAAGGTGCCGCGGTTCGCCTTCGAGAAGTTCCCCGAGGCCGATCCGGATCTGACCACGCAGATGAAGAGCGTCGGTGAGACGATGGCCATTGGCCGGACGTTCAAGGAGTCGTTCCAGAAGGCCTTGCGGGGGTTGGAGGTGGGGGCCTTCGGGTTCGGCTGCGACGGCAAGGACCTCTGGGGCACGCCCCAGCAGCCCAGCCCGGACGACGTCCGCGCCCGGCTGGCCCGGCCCGACGACCGCCGCGTCTGGTACCTCCGCTACGCCATGAAGTACGGCATGTCGACCGAGGAGATTTACGAGCTGACCGGGATCGATCCCTGGTTTATCGACAATCTCCAGGACATCGTGCGCATGGAGGACGAGCTGCGCGCCGTGGGCGGCCTGCCGGAGGCCGACGACGCCACGTTGCGCAAGGCGAAGCAGTACGGCTTCTCCGATCGGCAGTTGGCCACGCTCTGGGGCACCACGGAGATGACCGTGCGTGCGGAGCGGAAGCGCCGCGGGATCGTGGCCACGTTCAAGGCGGTCGACACCTGCGCCGCGGAGTTCGAGGCCTACACGCCCTACTACTACTCGACCTACGAGGACGAAGACGAGACGCCGCCCAAGCGGCCCGACACGCGCCGGGTGATGATCCTCGGCGGCGGGCCGAACCGCATCGGCCAGGGGATCGAGTTCGACTACTGCTGCTGCCACGCCAGCTTCGCCCTGCGGGAAATGGGCATCGAGTCGATCATGGTCAACTCGAACCCCGAGACCGTGAGCACCGACTACGACACCAGCGACCTGCTGTTCTTCGAGCCCCTGACGACCGAGGACGTGCTGAACGTCTTCGACCGCGTGCAGCCCGACGGGGTGATCGTCCAGTTCGGCGGCCAGACGCCGCTGAACCTCGCCCGGGCCCTGGCCAACGCCGGCGTGCCGATCCTCGGCACCAGCGTCGAGACCATCGAGGACGCCGAGGACCGCGAGCGGTTCAAGGTCTTTCTGGAGCGGCTGGGCTTGAAGCAGCCGGCCAACGGCATCGCCCGGAACCTCGCCGAGGCCCGCGCCGCGGTGGCCAAGGTAGGCTTTCCCGCGCTGGTCCGGCCGAGCTACGTGCTGGGCGGCCGGGCGATGGTCATCTGCTACGACGCCGCCCAGTTCGAGCACTTCGTCAAGGAGGCCTTCCTCGTGGCCGAGGGCCAGCCGGTGCTCATCGACCGCTTCCTCGAGGACGCCATCGAGGTGGACGTCGACGCCATCGCCGACGGCGAGCAGGTGATCGTCGCCGGGATCATGGAGCACATCGAGGAGGCGGGCGTCCACTCGGGCGATTCGGCCTGCGCCATCCCGCCCTACAGCCTCCCCGGGCCGGTGATCGCCGAGATCCGCGAGGCCTCCGGCAAGCTCGCCCGGCACCTCAACGTCCGCGGGCTGATGAACGTCCAGTACGCCGTGAAGCGGGAGGAGGGCCGGCCGGTGCTATACGTGCTGGAGGTAAACCCCCGGGCGAGCCGCACCGTGCCGTTCGTGTCGAAGGCCACGGGCATGCCGCTGGCCAAGGCGGCCACCAAGGTCATGGCGGGCACGTCGCTGGCCGAGCAGGGCTACACCCGCGATCCGATCCCCGCCCACGTCTCGGTCAAGGAGGCGGTCTTCCCGTTCGTCAAGTTCGCCGGCGTGGACATCGTGCTCGGCCCGGAGATGAAATCGACCGGCGAGGTGATGGGCGTCAGCGATCGGTTCTCGATCGCCTTTGCCAAGAGCCAGCTTGCCGCCGGCACGGTGCTGCCCCGCGAGGGCACGGTGTTCATCAGCGTGGCCGACCGGGCCAAGGAGCACGTGGTCGATCTGGCCCGCCGCCTGGAGAGCCTGGGCTTCGAGCTGTTGGCCACCAAGGGGACCGCCCAGAGGCTCGAGGACGCCGGCATCAAGGTCCAAAGGCTCAAGAAGATCCAGGAGGGACACCCCAACCTGCTCGACTACATGCGCGACGGCCGGCTCCAGCTCGTCATGAACACCCCCAGCGGCAAGGGAGCCCGCACCGACGAGGGCAAGATCCGGGCCGCCGCCGTGTCGATGGGCGTCCCGTGCATCACGACGATCCCGGCCGCGGAGGCCGCCATCCGGGCCATGGAGGCGATGCGCGGCGAGGAGCTCTCCGTCCAGGCCGTCCAGGACCGCTTCCCCAAGGTGCCACGCAGCTTGGACTTACGACCGGTGCTTCCAGAAATCTCGTCCGATCGGATTCCGCCAAAAAATCGGCCTTGACGCCTTTCGGCCGATATTCTATTCTCGCCGCCTCATGAGTTGAGCGTCAGGCCGCCCGGGGGTCGGGCGGTTTGCGATAAGCCATTGTGGTACCACGTGGATGGGTCCGCATGGGGGACGCCCCCGGGCGTTCCTGCGGACCACGAAGCGCTTCCCCGCAGGCAAGGACGCCTACGCGGGACGCTTCGAGTACACCGTGAGGCGGCGACCGGCTGCCCGCGCTGGACAGGCCCACCGGCCTCGCCCGCGCACCGTCCAATCGCTCCCGGAAAAGTAATGTGTCCTTCGCCCCCCTGGGACGCGGCCTTTCCGGGAGTTTTTTTTGCGCGCATCCGCCGCTAGCCGCTAGCCGCTTGCGGCTTAGCGTGCCCCCTCCCTTCGCCGCCAGTCGCTTGCGGCTCAGCGTGCCCCTTCCCTTCGCCGCCAGTCGCTTGCGGCTTAGCGTGCCCCTTCCCTTCGCCGGATAGCCTACGGCAGCTTGGGCAGCCCGGGGTCGAACTCCTTGTAGTGGACCGGGCAGAGCCACAGGAACTCGCCGCTGGGCGAGGCGACCCGCCGCAGCCTGCCCCACTGCCTGGCCGGATCGAGCTCCAGGAGCTTCAGGTGCAGGGCCCGGAGCCCGTCGCCTTCGGCCATCGACACCAGCCCGCCCGGCTCCTCCAGGCCCAAGCCCCGCTCGACCTTGATCTCGCCTTCGAGCAGCGTCTTGGTGGCGGTGTCCATCAGGTCGAGCTTGGGCCTGATGTCTCTGAGCAGCGATTCGTCGATCGCCGCCTTGGCCACGGCCCCGATCAGCGGCACCACGGTCTTGAGCGTCCGGGCGACCAGCAAGGCATACGGGCCCACGCTCACCAGCCACTCCTTGGCCTCCTTGAACACGTACTCGCCCGGCTTGTTGCTGCCGATGGGCACCACCGGGTGCTCGCACCCGGGCATCTCGCACCACAGGGTCAGCCGCTTGCCCTGCTTACCAAAATTCGCCGGATTCAGGATGCTAAGATCCTCCGGCAGGAGGGTGAACATCCGCGGACACTCCCGCGACTCGGTCGAGAGCGCAACCAGCAGCCGCCGCGCCCAATGGGCGGCCTGGCTGGCAAACGCCGTGCGCTCGGCCGAGGCCTCGTCGAACTTGGCCAGGACCTCGTCGAGCCGTTCCCTCACGTCCCACTCGGGCGGCTTGAAGCCGGTCAACAGCTCGTCGGGCGAGTTCCGCCGGTAGCAGCCCTTGACCTGGCACCGCACCCAGGGCTCGCCGTCGGCCTTGAACCGGTGCAGGGCGTCGAGGTCAAAGCGTTCCGTGCAGGGACGCCCCTCGATCCGGCCGGGGCAGGGCACGCACAGCGACGCCACGAGGCCCGGCCACCGCTCGCGGATCAACTGCTCCAGGGTGTGGCGCACGACGTCCATAAAGTAGTTGGGCCACGCGGCCCGGACCGTGGCCACGAACTCCCGGCCGCGGAGCTCCAGCATGGCCTGGCCGTGCGGGCCGTGCTCCAGGAAGAACCCCCGCTGCCAGTGGAGGTACTGCGGCGCCCAGAACCGGTGCGTGCGCACGGTCATCCAGGGCACGAGCCCCTCGGGCACGTCGTCCATGCGGCAGACCAGGGCGATCTGACCCTGCCCGGCCTCCAGCGGCGCCTCCGGCAGCCAGGGGAGCTCGGGCCGCACGTCGTCGACAAGCTGGGCCACCAGGCTCGAATCCTCGTCCTCCAGCCGGTACGACACGTCGTACTTCTCCATCAGCCGCAGGAAGAACGGGTGGAGCCGCACCGGGTAGTGCAACCGGCCCTTGATCCGGTGATCGTGCCAGATGGTCCGCAGGCGCCCGTGCTCCAGCACGCCCCTGCGCTGGTTCGCCTCGGGGTCCTCCAGGACAAAGGCGATCGCCTTGGAGAGCCACTCCGGCCGGAGGATCATCTCGTCCTTCAGGCCCTCGTCGTCGCTGTAGTAGACCACGTGGCCCAGGTCGTGCATCAGCCCGGCCAGCGTATGGGTCGCCGGCCCATCGAGCTCGTGCTTCTCGCAGACCGCCGCGAACTCCTTGAACGCGACGTGCGGCCGCTCGTCGGGCGGCTCTTTCAGGGCCAGGACCTCATCCTGGGCCGCCTTCCATCGTGTGCTGAACAGCTCGCCCATGTGCGGCAGCCCGGCCGCGGCCCGGGCGATCTTTCGCTTCAGCCCCGCCACCCCGATCATCTCCCCGCTGCCATCCCCGGCCGGCACCAGTGAATCGACCTCGTGGAAATCGACGATCATCGGCCCGTAGGTCTCGCGGAGCACTTCCTGGTCGAGCCGGGCTACGTGCTCGTCGGCCTTGGCGTGCGTGGCCACCACGATCACCTTGGCCTCGGCCCCCACGCGGAGCCGGATCATCTTGAGCCACCCCTCCAGGTCGCACTGCTCCGGGCCCATGCGCGGGCGCCAGAGGAGCAGGTAGAGCGACCGGCGGCTGAAGAAGAACTGGTGCGTGATCCGATAGACCCGCTGACCGCCGAAATCCCAGGCGTTGAGCGTGATGTTGCGCCCGAGGTTGGGGTCGGGGTGCGGCACCTCCACCCGCCGGATGTCGATCCCGTAGGTCGTGTCGTGTTGCTCGGGCGGGGGCTCGTGGAGCATGGCCGCCAACAAGGTCGTCTTCCCCACCGCCCCCTCGCCCACCAGCACCAGCTTCGCCTCGTACAGCGGCTCCCCTTGCTTGAGGCTCCGCAGATAGGTCTTCAACTCGACGAAGCCCCGCCGGTATGCCGCCATGAGGGGATCGGGGAGCGGATTGCGAGCGAGGCCGAGAAGCTGGAGTTTCTCAAGGTCACCCAGTTCGGCCGGCAGGAACGTGAGCTGATTGTCGGAGAGCGACAAGCGAGTCAGGTTGGCTAGTCTGCCGATCTCCGCCGGCAGGGACGTGAGTTGATTGTTGTGGAGCCACAATTGAGCCAGGTTGGCGAGTCTGCCGATCTCCGCCGGCAGGGACGTGAGTCGATTGTTCTGGAGCGACAAATGAGTCAGTTTGGTGAGTCTGCCGATCTCGGGCGGCAGGGACCTGAGTTGATTGTTGGAGAGCGACAATTGAATCAGATTAGTGAGTCTGCCGATCTCGGGCGGCAGGGACGTGAGCTGATTATAGTCGAGGTCCAATCGAACCAGTTTGGTGAGTCTGCCGATCTCGGCGGGGAGCGATTTCAGACCAAGGGGCGACAAATCCAGGCTGTCACTGCCCCCCTCCTCGGCGAGCCGGATACGCTCCAGTGCGGTCTTTCGACGCTGTTTCGATGGCATGGTGGCCTGCGCCTCCCAAGTGCTGCCGGGTGGCACTGGCGTGTCGCCAGTGCCGTGCCAGGGGCCCACGGGCAAGATGCCCGTGCCACCCACCCGGGCCCGCCCGACGCGGCACCGCCGGTATTATGGCGCAATCCCCGTCGGGGGGCCAGCGGCCCGGCGGCGTCGGGCCCGAAGAGGATCACGAAAGCGCGATAGGACGAAAACGCGAAATCGGAGCAGGCATGCGCCGGCGGCGGCCGTGTCGTCTCCACTGTTCCCTTCCCAGTGTTTTTCGCGTTTTCGCTCTTTCGCGGTTTCGTGAGCGCGTCCAATCCGCTCTCCAGGCCCGAGGCCCACAGAGTATGCTTCCGCATGCCCCCGCTTGGGGCCCCCCTCGGTTGACGCACTGCGGCGCATCGCCTATAAACTCCTTACTCGGAAGTCCCTTGAGGAAGCCGGTTGCCGTGCAGAAGATCGTCATCGACAAGCCGTACCGCTTTGTGCCGCCCCACCACGGGACGTTCTGGCCGCACGTGCTGAAGTACTACCTGCGGTGGCACACGCGCAAGCACTACGGCGTGGAGAGCCGCGAGTTTTTCGGCCTGGAGCGGCTCACCGCGTCGATCCGGGCCGGGCACGGCGTCATGCTCGCCTCGAACCACTGCCGGCCGTGCGACCCGATGGTCCTCGGACTGATGGCCGACCGGATCGACCAGCCCCTTTTCGTCATGGCGAGCTGGCACCTGTTCATGCAGAGCCGGGTGCATAGCTGGGTCCTGCCCCGGGGCGGCGTGTTCAGCATCTACCGCGAGGGGCTGGACCGCGAGGCGCTGAAGTGCGCGATCGACATCCTCCTCCGCGCCGAGCGGCCGCTGGTCGTCTTCCCGGAAGGGACCGTCTCGCGGACCAACGACCGGCTCAATCACCTGATGGAAGGGACGGCCTTCATCGCCCGAAACGCCGCCAGGAAGCGGGCGGAAACGGGCCCGCCGGGCAAGGTCGTCATCCATCCCGTGGCCGTCCGGTACTTCTTCGGCGGGCACGTTGGGCGGGCGATCGACGCCGTGCTCGGAGACATCGAAAAGCGGCTCTCCTGGCAGTCGCAGGCGCACAAGCCGCTCACGGAGCGGATCACCAAGGTGGGCATCGCGCTCTTGACGCTTAAGGAGATCGAGTACCTCGAAGTGCCCCAGACCGGCACGCTCGCCGAGCGCCTGGCCAGGCTGGTCGAGCGACTCCTGGTGCCGGTCGAGGACGAGTGGCTCAAGGGGAAGCGGGAGCGGGAGGTCACCGCGCGGGTCAAGACCCTGCGCACGGCGATCCTGCCCGATCTGGTCAGCGGCGCGATCGACGCGCAGGAGCGGGCCCGGCGGTGGCGGCAGCTCGCCGACATCTACCTCGCCCAGCAGGTCTCGCTCTATTCGCCGGACTACTTCGGCGATCCGCCGACGCCCGAGCAGATGCTGGAGACTGTGGAGCGGTTCGAGGAGGACCTGACCGACGAGGCCCGGGTGCACCGGCCGATGCACGCGGTGGTGGAAGTGGGCGAGGCGATCGACGTGGGCCCGGGCCGGGAGCGCGGGGCGGCGTTCGATCCGCTGATGGTCAAGCTCCGCAGCGAGCTGGAGGCCCTTTTGGAGAGGACAAAGCGGCACGGACCCCGGGGAGCGACGCGATGAAGAAGCTGGCGGCGTGTGCGGTGGTTCTGCTGATGGCGTCGGCGGCCGAGGGGGCGATTGCCCCGGAGGAGATCGTGGTCTTTGCCGCGGAGTCCGACCCCTACTCCAGGGAGCTGGCGGTTTACTATGCCGACGTCCGGGGAATCCCGCGGTCGCACGTGTTCCGGCTCAACGTGGTGCCGGGGCGGGACCTCAGCCGCACGACCTGGGAGCAGGTGACGCGGCCGCAGGTCCTCGACCTGCTGCGCAAGAGCGGCCTGGAGGCGAAGGTCCGCTGCGCGGTGCTCGCCTGGAACGTGCCGCTTCGGATCGACGGGCGGCCCAAGGACTTTCCCGAGACGGTTGCCCGAAGGGACCACCTGAAGCTGACCCGGCTGGAGGCGCTGAATCGACTGGGCAACCTGCTCGACGCGCTCGACGCGGTGGGCATTGTCGAGAAGGAGAAGCCGAAGCCCCGGCCCCCGCTGGAGGCGAAGACGTCGCCGGCCCAGGTGGCCAAGGAGCTGGATGGGGCGATCAAGCAGGCCCAGGGGCGCCTCCAGAAGCTGGAGGGCCCGGCCCGCAAGGAGGCGGAAGCGGTGCTGGAGCGGACGTTCGTGGCCGGCGCGGGCGGGGCGGGCCTGCTGGCGCTCGTCGCCTCCCAGCCGTCGGCCGCCGGTCTTCCCGCGGAAGTCGCCCGCAGAATCCAGGAGTCCGGCGTCAAGCTTGCGGCCTTGGACAAGGAGGTGCGCGAGCTGAACCTCCGGGCCGACACCGTGGCCCGGGACAAGGAGATTCTCCAGCGCCTGGTGCAGGTGCGGGGGCTGGTCGGTGCGCTGCGGTGGATCGAGGAGCAGGAGCGGCTGCTGGAGAAGGGCCAGACGGCCGCGAGCTTCGACAGCGAGCTGTCGCTGGTGTTCTGGCCCGACTATCCGCTGGCCATGTGGCAGCCGAACCCGATGCACTACTCGCTGCACCACGCGATGGCCTCGATGCCCGACCCGCCGCGCGTGCTGATGGTCTCCCGGCTGGCCGCGCCGACCGTGGCGCTGGCGAAGGGCCTGATCGACACGTCGATCGCCGTGGAGAAGACCGGGCTGAAGGGGAAGTTCTACATCGACGCCCGGGGGACGGGGTACGACCGCAAGCGGGAGTCGGCCGGCGGCTACGGCCAGTACGACCAGTCGCTGCGCGACCTGGCCGAGCGCTTGCGCAAGCACACGAAGCTCGAGGTCGTGCTGGACAATAAATCGGAGCTGTTTCAGCCGGGCCAGTGCCCGAACGCCGCACTCTACTGCGGGTGGTACTCGCTGGCCAAGTACGTCGATGCGTTCACCTGGGTGCCCGGCGCGGTGGGGTACCACATTGCCAGCTCGGAGGCGGTCGATCTGTTCAAGCCCGGGAGCACGCTGTGGTGCCCGGCGATGCTCGAGCGGGGCGTGGTGGCGACGCTCGGTCCGACCTTCGAGCCCTACCTGGCCGCCTTCCCCCTGCCCGACGACTTCTTCCCCATGCTGCTCACCGGCCGCTACACGCTGGTGGAGACGTACTATCGCACCACGGCGTTTCTCTCGTGGGCGATGGTGCTGGTGGGCGATCCGCTCTACAATCCGTTCAAGAATCACCCCGTTCTGGAGGAGTCGGCGCTTCCCGAGCGGCTCAGGGCTGCCCTGGGGCGAAAGCCCGCCACTCCATAAAACCCCGGAGGATGTGCCATGTCGCGTCACCCTTCCCGCCGAGAGTTCTTGAGGGCCACGTCGGCCGGCGCGGCCGCTTTGTCCTTCGCCGCCCCGAGCTACGGCCGGGTGCTGGGCGCGAACGGCCGGATCCGGCTGGGCTTCCTCGGCGTGGCCAACCGGGGGATGCAGTTGCTGGACGCCTTTCTCGCCCACGACGACGTGGAAGTGCCCGCCCTGTGCGACGTCTCCGGCTCGGCGGTCCAGCGGGCCAACCGCCGCGTGGGCGGGAAGGCCGACTGCTGCGCCGACTTCCGCAAGCTCCTGGACCGCAAGGACCTTGACGCCCTGGTCATCGCCACGCCCGACCACTGGCACGCCGTCCAGACCATCTCGGCCTGCAACGCCGGGAAGGACGTGTACGTGGAAAAGCCGCTGTCGATCACCATCCGCGAGGGGCGTCGCATGGTGGAAGTTGCCCGGCGGACCAAGCGCGTGGTGCAGGTGGGCATCCACCGGCGCTCCAGCGAGGTGTACGCCCGGGCAGCCCGGTGGATCGCGTCGAACCAGCTCGGGAAGATCACGGTCTGCCGCTGCTACCACCTGAGCAACATGTATCCGGAGGGGATCGGCAAGGCCCCGCCCTCCGATCCGCCGAAGGACCTCGACTGGGACCTGTGGCTTGGCCCCCGGCCGGAGCGTCCGTATCAGGCAACGATCGCGCCGTACAAGTTCCGGTGGTGGGACCTGTATTCGTCGCAGGTGGCCAACCAGGGGGTACACTTTTTGGACGCCATCCGCTGGATGACCGGCGACCTGGCCCCGGCGTCGATCTGTGCGATGGGCGGCCGGTTCGCCGTGGAGGACGATCGCACCATCCCCGACACCATGGAGGTGACGTTCCAGTGCCCGTCGGGCCGGCTGATCCTCTTCGGCCAGTACGAGGCCAGCGGCAACCTGGCCATGGCCCGCGACGCCTACGCCGAGCTCCGCGGCACCCAGGGCACCGCCTACCTGTCCGAGGAGCTGGTGAGCGTGGTTCCAGAGCGGGGCGGCCAGTTCCAGGACCGCAAGCCGCGCATGGAGCCGACGCAGCTCAAGCCCGTGGAGGAAAAGCAGCCGGGCAAGCGGCAGGGCAACCTCTCGGCCACTGCCTTGCACGCCCGCAACTTCCTCGACTGCATGCAGAGCCGGGCGCTGCCGAACTGCGACGTGGAGATCGGTCACCGCTCGACGACCTTCAGCCTCCTGGCCAATATCTCCCTGGCCACCCGGCTTCGCCTCGAATGGGACCCCGAGCGGGAACAGATCACCAACAGCCCGGAGGCCAACCGATTGCTGCACTACGAATACCGCAAGCCGTGGACGCTGGACTAACCCCGCGGCTGAGAAGAGGAGAAAGAGTCTGTAGGGAACGCGCTGCCGTGGCGTTCCGTGGGGGTGGCTGGTGGCTGAGCGCAGCGAAGCCCCAGGCCCCGGATTGCTGGGGCACCGCTGCGCTATGCCCCAGCCCCCCTTCGCAACTTAAGGAATGCAAAATGAAGAATGCAAAGTGCAAAGTGCAAAAGGAGTCACATCACAAGGGCGGGCCGTGGGCGGCCGCAGTGTGCGCCGTGGTGGCGATGGCGTCGCTGGTGCGGGGGAGCGATGTCGCCTCCCCGGCCGATGCCCGGCCGAAGACCAACCTGGCCCTCGTGGCAAAGGCCTCGACCTCCTTTGTCTCCGGCCACGAGACCCTCGCCGCGCTCAATGACGGCTTCACCCCCGCGCACTCGGACGACAAGAGTCGCGGGGCTTACGGCAACTGGCCCCGGACCGGCACCCAATGGGTGCAATACGAATGGAGCCAGCCCATCAAGACCGACAAGATCGACGTCTATTGGTTCGACGACCAGCGCGGCGTGCGTGTGCCCAAGGCGTGCCGGCTGAAGTACTGGGACGGCACGTCCTTTGTCGCGGCGGCCGGCGCCGGCGGTCTTGGCCTGGCCAAGAACCGGTTCAACGCCACGACGTTTCCCGAGATCGCCACGAGCAGGCTCCGGCTGGAGTTCGACGGCGAGGGTACCTTCTCGACGGGCATCCTGGAATGGAGGGTCTACGACAGCGGAGGCTCGCCGAACTTCGCGCCGACGGTTGCCGCGGGCGTGGACCGGGTGGTCGTGCTGGGCGGCCGGACGTACCTCTCCGGCACCGTGAAGGATGACGGCAAGCCGAAGGCCCCGCCCGGCGTTCGGTGGAGCAAGGAGTCGGGCCCGGGCGAGGTCACGTTCCTCGACACGGCCGACCCGGCGACGACGGCCCGGTTTTCCGCGGAGGGAGTGTACGTTCTGAAGCTGACCGCGGAGGACGGCCAGTTGAGCGCGTCCGGCACGGTGACCGTGACGGTGGACCCGCCGCCGCCCGCGGCCCACCTGGAGCCGGTCCCCACCACGGCGTACCGCATCACGAGCCCGTTCTGGCGGAGCCGGGTGAAGAACCTCATCGTCAACTGGATTCCGCACTGCGTGCGCAAGATCGAGGACCCGAAAACCCGGGAAGGGGGCATCGAGAATTTCGTCCAGGCCGGCAGGAAGCTGGCCGGCGAGTCGGGCGCCCGGCACGTCGGGCCGGTGTTCGCCAACGCCTGGGTCTACAACACGCTGGAGTCGATGTGCGTGGCGCTGCTGGTCGATCCGCAGGGCGATCGGGAGGTCCTCGCCGCCCAGGACGCGCTGCGCAAGACCGTCGACGACTGGATTCCCAAGATTCTCAGCGCCCAGGAGCCCGACGGCTACCTCCAGACCATGTACACGATCCAGGGCCGCAGGCGATGGACCAACAAGCACGACCACGAAGGCTACCTGGCCGGGTACTTCATGGAGGCGGCAATCGCCCACGACGTGCTCGGCGGCGGCAAGGACGCCCGGCTGTACGAAGCCGCCAAGCGATTGGCCGACTGCTGGTGCGCCAACGTCGGTCCGGCGCCCAAGAAGGCGTGGTATGAAGGCCACCAGGAATTGGAGCAGGCCCTGGTGCGGCTGGCCAAATACGTGGAGCAGAAGGAAGGCGCGGGGAAGGGCCGCAAGTACGTCGAGCTGGCGAAGTTCCTGTTGGACTCCCGCCGGGACGGCGAAGAGTACGACCAGAGCCACGTGCCCGTCACCCGGCAGTATGAAGCCGTCGGCCACGCCGTGCGCGCGGTCTATTCCTATTCGGGCATGGCCGACGTCGCCATGGAAACCAACGACGTCGATTATCACAGCGCCGTGAAGTCGCTTTGGAGCAACATTGTCCACCGGAAGTACTACGTCACCGGCGGCGTGGGCAGCGGCGAGACCTCCGAAGGGTTCGGCAAGGACTACGCGCTCCCCAACCACGCCTACTGCGAATCGTGCGCAGGGTGCGGGGAGCTGTTCTTCCAGCACAAGATGGGCCGCGCCTACCACGACGCCCGGTACGCCGACCTCGCCGAGGAGACGCTCTACAACGCGATCCTCGGCAGCGTCGACCTCGAGGCGAAGAACTTCACCTACACCAACGCGCTGGACTCCAGCGAGCGCCGCTACCTCTGGCACGGCTGCCCCTGCTGCGTCGGCAACGTCCCCCGGACGCTGCTGAGCCTGCCGACGTGGATGTACTCCAGGAGCGCCGACGGCGTGGTCGTGAATCTCTTCGTCGGGAGCGACGTGACCGTGGAGAACGTGGCCGGCACTCGAGTCCGGCTGGTCCAAACCACCGACTATCCGTGGAGCGGCAGCGTCTCGATCGTCGTCCATCCGGCCGAGGCGAAGCGTTTCAGCGTGAGGATCCGCGCGCCCAGCCGCAACGTGAGCCAACTGTACACGGCCGCTCCCGCCTGCGACGGCATTGCCTCGCTCGCCGTGAACGGGGCGCCGGTCACGCCCGTGGTGGAGCGGGGCTACGCCGTGCTCACGCGCACGTGGAACGCCGGCGACAAGATCGAGCTGGTGCTTCCGATGAAGGTCCAGCGGGTCAAGCCGAGCAGCCGCATTGCCGCCACAACGGGCCGGGTGGCCCTGCGGTACGGCCCGCTGATCTACAACCTGGAGAGCGTCGACCAGCCGGTCGATTCGGTTCTCCCACCCACGTCCCCGCTCTCCACCCAGTGGAAGAGCGACCTGCTCGGCGGCGTGCTGGTCATCCAGGGGGCCTTCGCCGACGGCACCCCGATGACCGCCGTTCCCAACTACGCGCGGCTCAATCGCGGCGGGCGATCGGTCGTTTGGATCAAGGACAAGTAGCAGCGAAAACGCGCGGCCCAAGAGCATCGCGCGACAAGCCCCAGGAGGTCTTCCCATGAGCACAAACCGTGAGCGTGCCCGAGGCGTTATTCAACCCGAATTGCCCGATGCGGCCTGCGACCGGCCAAGCTGCTGCGGGCCGATGGCTCGGCGGCGGTTCATTCAATTGGCCGGCGCTGGGGCGGCGTCGCTGTCGGCGGCCGGCGGGCTGGGGGCGATCGCCGGGCCGTTCGAGCCCAAGGACGTGGTCGACCACTTTGTCCCGGCCGACAAGAAGCTCAAGCCCGAGTGGGTCAAGGCCCTCTTCGCCCGGGGCGAGCGGACCTGGTACTCCGGCGGCGACCTGAAGATGATCGGCATGCCGATCGGCGGGATTACCACTGGGCAGGTCTACATCACCGGCGAAGGCCGGCTGGTCCACTGGGACGTCTTCAACCAGACGAACTTCTCCGGCTACGGGGACGCCAACTACGCGGCCGGCCCGCCCACCTCGCCGATCCGGCAGGGGTTTGCCGTGCGCGTCACCAGCGGCGGCAAGACGATCGAGCGCACGCTCGACAAGCAGGGCTTCCCGGGGGTCCGGTTCTCCGGCGAGTACCCGATCGCTTACGTCGAGTACAAGGACAAGGAGGTGCCGGTCGAGGTCACGCTGGAGGCGTTCTCGCCGTTTGTGCCCTTGAATGCCGAGGACTCCGCCCTGCCGGCGACCGTGATGCAGTTCACCGTGAAGAACACGTCCAGCGCCGGGGCCGAGGTCACCCTGGCCGGCTGGCTGGAAAACGCCGTCTGCCGATTCAGCGGGCAGGCCTTCCCGGGGGCCCGGCTCAACCTGTCGGCCTCGGGCATCGGCTGGACCATGCTCTGGGGCTCGGCCAAATCGCTCCCGCCGCCCAAGGAGGTCCGCAAGCCGATCGTGCTGGCAGACTTCGACGGGAAAGACTATGGGGACTGGAAGGCCGAGGGTGAGGCGTTCGGCAAGGGCCCGGCGCACGGGACCCTCGCCAACCAGCAGCAAGTGAGCGGCTTCCGGGGCAAGGGGCTCGTGAACACCTTCCTCGGCGGCGACGTGCCGCACGGCAAGCTCACCTCGCCGGCCTTCAAGATCGAGCGGAACTTCATCAGCTTCCTGGTGGGCGGTGGAAGCCACGCGGGCAAGACCTGCATCAACCTGCTGGTTGACGGCAAGACCGTGCGCACGGCCACCGCCCAAGACAACGAACGGCTCGATTGGCGCCACTGGGACGTCCGCAACCTGGCCGGCAAGGAGGCGCGGATCGAGATCGTCGACGCCGAATCCGGCCCCTGGGGGCACGTCAACGTCGACCAGATCGAGCTGCGCGACACGCCCATGCCGCCGCCGAAAGGCAAACTCGAAGAACAGCCGGATTTCGGCACCATGGGGCTGGCCCTCCATCTGCCGGTGATGGCGCCCGGAGACTCGGTGTGGACGGGGACGGCCGAGGCCGCGACGTCCGCCGTCGCCGGAGGGCCTCCCGTGGCCGTGTTCAGCCCCGGGAGCCGCGTCAACGAACGGCCCTTCGGCGAACCCCTGTGCGGCGCACAGAGCCTGCGCGTGTTTCTCGGGCCGGGCCAGTCGCGGCAGATCACCTTCCTCGTCGCCTGGCACTTCCCCAACCGGCCCGAGCACGGGAACTATTATGCCCGGCGGTTCAGCGACGCGGCCAGCGTGGTGAAGTACATCGCCGAGAACTTCGATCGCCTGGCCGGCCAGACGCGCCTCTGGCACGACACCTGGTACGGCTCGTCGCTCCCCTGGTGGCTCCTGGACCGCCTGTTCTCCACCACCTCGATCCTGGCCACCGGCACCTGCCAGTGGTGGTCAAACGGCCGGTTCTGGGCCTGGGAAGGCGTGGGCTGCTGCCACGGCACCTGTGCCCACGTGTGGAACTACGAGCACGCCATGGCCCGGCTGTTCCCCGAGCTGGAGCGCTCGGTCCGCGCCATGCAGGACTACCACCCCAAGGCCGGCTTCGACGAAAAGACCGGGGCGGTCATGTTCCGCGGCGAAGGCTGGAAGATGTGGGCCGGCGACTCCCAGGGCGGCACCGTGCTGAAGGCCTACCGCGAGCACCAGACGTCGCCCAACCCCGAGTTCCTCAAGAAGCTCTGGCCCGCCGTGCGCAAGTCCGTCGAGTTCCTGCTGAACCAGGACGGCAACGCCGACGGCCTGATCGAAGGCGAGCAGCACAACACCTACGACATCAACTTCTACGGCCCCAACACGATGGTCGGCTCCCTGTACCTGGGCGCCCTGCTGGCGGCGGAGGCCATGGCCAAGGAGATGGGCGACGCGCCGTTCGCCGCCACCTGCCGCAAGGTCTTCGAGGCCGGGCGTGCCAACACCGCGGAGCAGCTCTTCAACGGCGAGTACTTCGTCCAGAAGGTCGATCTCAAAAAACACCCCAAACACCAGTACGCCGACGGCTGCCTGGCCGATCAGCTCTTCGGCCAGGGCTGGGCCCACCAGGTGGGCCTGGGCTACGTCTATCCGGAAGACAAGGTCCGCTCGGCCCTGAAGGCGATCTGGAAGTACTGCTGGGCCCCGGACGTCGGGCCGCAGAACAAGGCCCATCCGCCGCAGCGGTGGTTCGCCCGGCCCGGTGAGGCCGGACTGTTCACCTGCACCTGGCCGAAATCGAAGCACCTCGGGCCCGAGTCGGTCCTGTACCGCGACGAGATTTGGACGGGCATCGAGTACCAGGTGGCCGGCAACATGGTGTGGGACGGCATGCTCACCGAGGCATTGGCCATCTGCCGGGGCGTCCACGAGCGCTACCACCCGGCCAAGCACAACCCCTGGAACGAGATCGAGTGCGGCGACCACTACAGCCGGGCCATGGCCAGCTACGGCGTGTTCCTGGCCTTGTGCGGCTTCGAGTACCACGGCCCGAAGCAGCACTTCGGCTTCGCCCCGCGGATCACGCCCGAGCACTTCCGGGCCGCGTTCACCTCGGCCGAGGGGTGGGGCACGATCCACCAGAAACGCGGGGGGGTCCGTGCCGGACCCGCGGCCCCGGCACCCTATCAGACCGAGCGGATCGAGGTCCGATGGGGCCGGCTTGCCCTGAAGACCTTGGCCTTCGAGGTGCCGGAGGACGCCAAGATCCTCACGGCGAAGGTGACGCTGAGGCCCATGCCTGCGGCGGAGGAGGAAGAGAAGGTGGATGGGCAGCCTCCGGCCAAGCAGCCGGCGGGGGAGCCCGCGGCCGTGCGCCGCCTTGCCGCCACGGTCCAGCAGGACGGCCGCCGCGTGCTCGTCACGCTCACCGAGCCGGTCACGGTCAGGGAGGGGGAGCAGCTCGAGGTCTGGCTATGAAGATCGCTTCCGTGGCCGACGTCAAAGCGCACCTCAGCAGTTATCTGAAGCAGAGTGCGCAAGGTCCGGTGGTCGTCACGCGCAACGGCAGGCCCGTGGCCGTCCTGCTGGGCGTAGCCGACGAAGACGAGTTGGAGCGGCTCGTCCTGGCGTACTCGCCGAGGCTACGCGGTATTCTGGACGCCGCGCGTCAACGCGTTCGTCAAGGAGCGGGAATTCCTCACGAGGATTTCTGGAAAGCCGTGGAGAAAAGCCAGAAGCCCAGGAAGAAACGGAATCGAGGCGCTTCGGCGTAACCGGGTTGCTGAGGTCGGCGGGACTGCCGACCCTCGCACGCAAGGACGTGGTATTCCCTTTTCCCGCGCGTGGAGCCATAAATGGGCACCTTCGACCTCTTCTCCAAACGCCAGAAAAGACTCCGCGGAGAGGTCCCGGACGTTTACACGTACGATGACATTCCTCAACCCCTCAGAGTACAAATTATCCATATCTGGCACGACGCGCTCGGCGGCCCAGAGGATTATGGCCGAGACTTCGTCACCCAGGAGTTCGACAGCAGACACCCTGTCTACCGTGTATACGAAGGTCTTGTTACGACCCTACGTCGTGAGTACGGGCTGTTTCGGTTGATCCCTCAGCAGTTCACACAAGGAGGCGTCTATGCCTTGGAGCTGGAAGGCTTCTTGCTCCAAGAGCAGAATACCGAACACGTACTTGATGCGGTCGAATTGTCATTCAGATGCATCGATAAGTTCACGAGAAGTTTCGATTATCTTCGGAGAAACGATGCACCGATAATCGCGGACCACGCGATCCAGGAGTTAAACGCGCGGTTCAAGGAGCACGGGGTGGGCTATCAGTTCGTCGAGGGGCAGATCGTTCGGATCGACTCGGAGGTGATCCACGAGGAGGTCGTGAAGCCGACCGTGGCCCTCCTTCGCGGCCCGGAGTACGCCGGCGCCCAGGACGAGTTCCTCAAGGCCCACGAACATTATCGACACGGCCGCGCCAAAGAAGCACTTGTGGACTGCCTGAAGGCGTTCGAGAGCACGATGAGGGTCATTTGCAGCAAGCGCGGGTGGACGCACGATCCGCACGCAACGAGTTCGCCTCTCATCCAGGCTTGTTTTGACAACGGGCTGATCGATACTTTCTGGGAATCCCACTTCTCCGCTTTACGGACCACGTTGGAGAGCGGCGTGTCCACGGCTCGCAACCGGCTTGCGGGCCATGGTCAGGGGACGCAGGTAGTCGACGTGCCGCCTCATCTGGCGGCCTACGTGCTTCACCTCACGGCCTCGGCAATCCTGTTCCTGGCTGAGGCGGAAAGGGCACTCAAGTGAGCCCGGAGTCAGAAAGAGCTATCGGGCAGGCAGCGGTTGACCACGAAGCACACGAAGAGCACGGAGACGAGAATGCGTCTGGGCCCGGCACGCCCCCGTCCCGGAGGGACGAGTGAGAATAGCCCAGCGATTCATCGCTGGGTTGTCGATCCGCCGCGATTCGTCCCGTAGGGACGATTGGGGGTTTCAACCGTCCCTACGGGACGACGGCCCAGGTGGGGGCCCTCGGCGCCCCAGCGATGAATCGCTGGGCTACTATCAGCAGTCCCTTCGGGACTGTCCAGGGCGCGGACCCGACACTGCCGTCCCTACGGGCTGAAAGCTGATGGCTGAAAGCCGAAAGCTGATCGCCGATAGCCGAAAGCTTCCCGTTCAGCCCGCACCCTGCGTCTTCGCCCTCTCCTGCACGGCCACGTAGCCCAGGCGGAGCTCGTGGAGCAGGTGGTCGAAGGCGGCGGTCTCCTCCGGGGTGCGGTTCCCTTCGGTCTTGTCGTGGAGCATCTGGATCATGTCGATCAGGTGCTTGGCCTCTTCCGCGCGGAACTCGGCCTTGCCGCTGGCCGGATGGGGCACCAGGCCCATCGAGACCATGGCCTGCATGGCCAGGGTGGAGGCCAAGAGCTCGAGCGACGGGGGCAGCAGCGGACCGGTGGGCCCTCGAGGCCCGGCCGCTTCCGCCGATTCCGCCGATTCGACCGATTCCGCCGATGCGGCCTGCTTGGCCTCCTGGGCCCGCTGGAGGGCCTCCTTCTCGGCCTGGGCCCGGGCCTTCCAGTCCTCGTCGACGAAGACCCGGCCTTCCTCGGGATGGTCGGACGCGTTGCTCATGATGGCCCAGCTTACTTTGGGAGGGGCGGTACAGTCAACTCCCTGCCGAACTCCCCGCCGGGTCGGGGTCCGGGGGCGGGGCGCCGGCCTCCGAAACGGCTGGAGGGGTCCGACCGGCCTGGGCCCGCTCCGCCCGGGCCACGTGCCGCGCCAGCGCCGCCCCAAGGAACCCGGCGAACAGCGGGTGCGGCCGCGTCGGCTGCGACTTGAACTCCGGGTGAAACTGCACGGCCACGAACCAGGGATGGTGGCAGAGCTCGACGATCTCGGCCAGGGCCCCGTCGGGGCTCGTGCCCACCACCTCGAGCCCGTGGGACGCCAGCGGCTCCCGGTAGGCGTTGTTCAGCTCGTATCGGTGCCGGTGACGCTCGGAGATCTCCACCGACCCGTAGCACTGGGCCGCCCTGCTCTCGGGCGCCAGCCGTGCCGGCTGGGCCCCGAGGCGCATCGTGCCGCCGAGGTTGGTGATCGACTTCTGCTCGTCCAGGAGGCAGATCACCGGGTGGGGGGTGTTCTTGTCGAACTCGGTGGAGTGGGCGCCCTCCAGCCCGAGGACGTTCCGGGCGAACTCGATCACCGCGCACTGCATCCCCAGGCAGATGCCCAGGAACGGGATGCCGCGCTGTCGGGCGAAGCGGATGGCGTCGAGCTTTCCGGCGATGCCCCGCTCCCCGAAGCCGCCGGGCACGAGCACGCCGTCGACGCCCGAGAGCAGCCGCTCCGGCCCCTCGCGCTCGACCAGCTCGCTGTGGACCCGCTGGATGAGCACCTGGACCTGGTGGGCGATGCCGCCGTGGTCCAGGGCCTCGTAGATCGACTTGTAGGCGTCGCGGTGCTCGGAGTACTTGCCGACCACGGCCACGCTGACCTCGTGCTTCGGGTTGCGCAGGCGGTGCAAGAGGTCGCGCCAGCCGGCCAGGTCCGGCGTGCCGGCCTTCAGCCCGAGCCGGCGGACAATCAGCTCGTCCAGCCCGTGGTCCACCAGGCTCAAGGGGACCTCGTACACGGAGAAGTCCTTGTCCTTCTCCTCGATCACCGCGTCGACGGGGACGTTGCAGAACAGGGCGATCTTGGCCCGCTCGTCCCGGCCGAGCGATTTTTCCGTCCGGCAGATGAGGATGTCCGGCTGGATGCCGATCTGCCGCAGCGTGCCCACCGACTGCTGCGTGGGCTTGGTCTTCAGCTCCGCCGCGGCCTTGAGGTAGGGGACGAGCGTCAGGTGGATGTAGAGGCAGTTCTCCCGGCCGGCGTCGAGCGAGAACTGGCGGATGGCCTCGAGAAACGGCAGGCTCTCGATGTCGCCCACCGTGCCGCCGATCTCCGTGATCACCACGTCGACCTCGTCGCCGTCGAGCTTCGCCACCGCCCGCTTGATCTCGTTGGTGATGTGGGGAATCACCTGCACCGTCTGGCCGAGGAACTCACCCCGCCGCTCCTTGTTGATCACGGAGAGGTAGATCTGGCCGGTGGTGTAGTTGCTGTCGCGGGTCAGGGGGCCGTTGGTGAACCGCTGGTAGTGGCCCAGGTCGAGGTCGGTCTCGCTGCCGTCGTCCAGCACGAAGACCTCGCCGTGCTGGTAGGGGCTCATGGTGCCCGGGTCGACGTTGATGTAGGGGTCCATCTTCTGCATCCGGACCCTCAAGCCCCGCTGCTCCAGGAGCATCCCAATCGAGGCACTGGTCAGCCCCTTGCCGAGCGAGCTGACCACACCGCCGGTCACAAAGATGTGCTTGGTCATGAGCGTTCCGCCGGGGTGTACCGAAACAGGCATCGAGCCTGCACCAAACAAGCCATTTTAGATGAGGTCGCGCGATTCGGGGAGGGCCCTGCCGTAGGGTGGGACAAAGTCCCACCGAAAGCACTTGATGGCGCTGGGGCACCGCTTCGCTTTGCCCCAGCCACCCAGCCACCCAGCCACCCAGCCACCTGAATTCTACGGCCGTTGGCACCTCTCGACAAACGCCCGATAGTCCTCCGGCGTGTCGATGCCGAACGTGGGCTCGTCGACAACCCCGACCACGATAGGATATCCGGCGTCCAGGACCCGCAGTTGCTCCAGCTTCTCGATCTTCTCGATCTCCGCTTGGGGCATCTCAGAGAGCTTCAACAGAAAGTCCCGGCGATAGGCGTACAGGCCCACATGCTGATAGAAGTGGGCGGGGGTTGCAGAGAGCAGCCGATCATCCCACTCTCGGGGGTGGGGTATCGGGCTCCGGCTGAAGTAGATCGCCCGGCCCCGCCGATCGAAGACCACCTTCACGCAGGCCGGGTCCTCAAGCTGTCGGCGGCTGCGGATCGGCGTGGCCAGCGTAGACATCCTCGCCTCCGGGTCCTGCTCCAGCAGCTCGATCGCCAGGTCAATGGAGCTGCCGGCGATTTCCGGCTCATCCCCCTGGACGTTCACGAAGATGTCGACCTGCGGCATGCGCCGGGCGACCTCGGCCACGCGATCGGTCCCGCACGCGGCGTTCGGATCGGTCATTTGCGCTTGGCCGCCGAAGGCCCCGACCGCCTGGTAGATGTCCGGGTGATCGCAGGCGACGCAGATCCCGGCCGGCCTGGCCGCGCGCCGCGCCGATTCGTAGGTGTGCTGGATGAGCGGCTTGCCGGTTTCCCGCAAGAGCAGCTTGCCGGGCAACCGCGTCGAGGCGAGTCTTGCCGGGATGACGATGAAACTCGTACCATCCGCCTTCAAACGGGGGGAAGACTGGGCCATGGCGGGGCCCCTCCGTAATTGGCGTGCGCTGGGACGGCGGTCGTGCGGCTCAGCTCAACGAGGGCTCAGGTGAGCCAAGAGGAGTCAGGCCAGCGCAGGCCAGCGCAATGGTGCCGATCTTGACCTTGGTGAACCACTGGCGGTGCCCGGTGCGCCGGCGGAAGGTCTTGCGGCGGCGGAACTTCTGCACCGTGAGCTTCGGGCCTTGCGTGACGCCGAGCACTTCGGCGGCGACGGTCGCGCCGGCAAGAACGGGCCGGCCGAGCACAAGCCCGTCGTCGGACCGCACCGCCAGGACGCGGTCAAACACCAACGGCTGACCGCTCGGCAGATCGCGGTAGTCGATCTGGAGCTCCTGGCCTTCTTCCACTTTGTATTGATGTCCGCCGTGTTCGATGATCGCGTACATGGTCTGTCCTGCGGAGAACTCGGGCCGGGGAATCATCCAATATAGCCGAGGGGCGCCTTGGGACACAAGGCCCTCGGGGTGGCTCAGCTCCGCCCCTCGGATATCTCGCGCCCGTCGGCGTCGCGGTACTCGACGACGAGGTGCTCGGGCGAAACTCCTTTAAGGCCAATGATTTGCACCGACATATTACCTTCGTCCTCAAGCCGGCTGAGCTCGCGGCGCTTGCGGTTGTTCAGGTACGTGGCCACGTCGTCGTGGACGCTGACGACCACCTGGCGGACTTCCGGGCGAGGGGCTGCCAGGATGAGCATGCGGACGACCTCGATGCTCATACTTTCAGGGGACTTGACCACCCCTATGCCGCGACAAATCGGGCAGTCCTGGAAGACACTTCGCTTGAGGCTGGGCCGGATCCTCTGCCGTGTCATCTCGACGAGGCCGAAGGGGCTGGTCCGGAGGATCTTGGTCCGGGCGCGATCTCGGCGCACGGCGTCGCGCAGCGCCCGCTCCACGCCCCGGCGGTGCTTCTCCTTGCGCATGTCGATGAAGTCGTTGACCAGGACGCCGCCGAGGTCGCGCAGGCGGATCTGGCGTGCGATCTCCTTGGCGGCGATGAGATTTATTTGGAAGGCGGTCTCTTCGGCGGAATCGTCGGCGCGGAAGGTGCCGCTGTTGACGTCGATGGCCACCAGGGCCTCGGTCTGATCGATGACGATCGACCCACCCGACTTCAGGGGCACCACGCGGCGGTGGATCTTGGCGATTTCCTCGTCGAGGCGGTACTTGTGGAACAAAGGCTCCTTGCCTTCGAAGAGGTGGAGGCGGCCGACGTAACGGGGCATGACCAGTTGGAGGAACTCCTTGGCCCGCTCGTAGGCGGAGGGCTCGTCGATGAGGATGGCGTCGACCTCGGCCGTGAAGACGTCGCGAATGGTGCGGATGATCATGTCGCTTTCTTCGTAGATCACCGCGGGGGCCGGCTGCTTGCGGAGCCGGCGGACGATCACCTTCCAGAGCCGCAGGAGGTAGGCCAGGTCGCGGGAGAGCTCTTTCTTGGTGCGGTCGGAGCCGGCCGTGCGGACGATGAATCCCAACCCCTTGGGCGGATTGAGCTCGAGCATGATGTCGCGCAGGCGGCGGCGGACCTCCTCGTCCTCGATCTTCCGCGAAACGCCGACCCGGCCCAACGCCGGCATCAGGACGAGATACCGGCCGGGGATGCTGATGTAGGTCGACAGCGTCGGCCCCTTGGTGCCGATCCCTTCCTTGATCACCTGGACGAAGACCTCGTCGCCGCGGCGGAGGATGTCCTGGAGGGGGGGCTTGACGCGTGGTCGGCTGCCCATGCGGGGGGCACGGCCGGGAGGGCGGGCGCAGCCTTGCTCGCCGCCGTCCGGGGATTCGTCGCTTTCTTCGCCCCCCGATCGCCGGGCATCCCGAGGTCCGCCGGTCTCGATCGGCCGATCGGGATCGTAGCCTCCCTGGCGGAAGTACTGCGGCTCGACGTCGCTGACGTGGAGGAAGCCGTTGCGGCCAACCCCGAAATCGACGAACGCCGCCTGGATGCTCGCCTCCAGGTTGACGACGACGCCCTTGTAGATGTTTCCTACGTAGCTGTCCTGGCCCGTCCGCTCGACGTAGAGCTCTTCGAGAACCCCGTCTTCGACGATCGCGATGCGGCACTCCTCCGGCTGGGCAACATTGATGAGCATTTCCTGTTTCATGGACTCGCTTTCATGACCGGCAAGGTCGGCGAGCGCGTTTCGCACCGCATCGGCACAAGCGCCGGCGGCAACCGGGAGACCTGGGATCATGGTGCCAGCTCCACCTGGGACCGCACCAGTCCGGCTGCCGCCTTCTCGAGGTCGTCCAGCCCCAGGGCCGCCAGGAGGTCGCGTGGACCCGCGGCCGCTCGGCCCGTAACCCCCAGTCGCATCCCCAGAACGCCGTCGTCGAGCCAAAGCTCCTCGACGGCGGGTCGCAGGGCAACGGGGGAAGGCCGGCCGGCTCGCGGGATACAACCGTGAGGATCGGCCAGCAGGGCGGCGATCCGCTCGGCCGCCTCCGCGCGGCGCTCGGGGGGGACGGACATCCGGTACGTGGCGCTTCGGAGCCGGGCCTTGCCGGTTCCGGGGGGAAGGGCCTCGATCGACAGGAAGGAAAGGCCGGCGACGGCGTGCCGCTGGAGCCGCCCAAGCAGCTCCTCGTCGGAGAACGTCTCGGCCAGTTCGACTTCCATGACCTCTTCGAGTCCTTCGATTCCCAGGGCCAAGGCGGCGGGAAAGCTCATGCGGGGCTTCGGATGAAACCCCTCGCTCCTTCCCAGTTTCAGCCCGGCCCGGCGGAACAGCCGCTCCAGCAGGCGCACCAAGTCCCGGTGCCCGATCAGGCGCAGATCTCCCTGTTTGCGAAAGCGAATTCGCGCTCGTTGTCGAACCATAGGCTCGAACCACCCCGCCATTGCCGTTGGGCGGCGGGGCCCGTGAACACCGTGTTTGCCTAAGACGATACGCGTAAGTAACGGCGCGAGCGCCGCGCGGGTCTCGCCGCGGCGCCGCAGGGGCCCCGTTACTGGCCCAGTTCCGGCACGTGTTTTCTCAGTTCTACGCGGAGATAGCTCTTCACGTCGCGGGCGTTCTCCAAGCTCAGCGCGTGCCGGGCAACCTTCTCGCATTGCTTGATCGTCACGCTGCGACAGATTCTCTTGATCTCGGGGACGGCGCTGGGCGGAACGCTCAACTGCCGAAGCCCCATCCCCAACAACAGCATGGTGTACGTCGGGCTGCTGCTCATCTGACCGCACAGGTTTACCGGCGTCGACTTCCTCCCGGCGGCCTCCACGGTCATGGCGATGAGCTTGAGCACGGCGGGGTCGGAAGCGTTGTACAGCCCGACCACGTCTTTGTTCCCGCGATCGACCGCCAGCGTGTACTGGATAAGGTCGTTGGTGCCGATGCTCAGGAAGTCGACCTCTTCGACGAAATGGTCGATCATCATGACCACCGCCGGAACCTCGACCATGATGCCCACCAGCATGTCCCGGTTGTAGGGGATGCGGTGCTCCGCCAGGTCCTCCATCACGTCGGCCAGGACCATCTTGGCCTGGCGCAGCTCGAGGACGGTGGTCACCAGCGGAAACATGATGCGGACGTTCCCCAGCACGCTGGCCCGCAGCACCGCCCGAAGCTGACGCTTGAACATGTCCACGTTGCGCAGCGAAAGGCGGATGCTCCGCTGCCCGAGCGCGGGGTTGCGCTCGTCTTCGGGGTCGGGCAAGTGCGGGACCTTGTCCGCCCCCAGATCGAACGTCCGGATGGTCACCGGCCGGTCCCCCATGGTCTCGACCACCTGGCGATACGCCTCGAAGTGGTCCTCCTCGTTGGGCTCGTGATCCGAGGCCAGGTAGAGGAACTCGGTGCGGTACAATCCGACGCCGTCGGCGCCCCGGTCCAGGCAGTGCTGGACTTCGTGGGGAAACTCGATGTTCCCCAAGAGATCGATGCGCGCCCCGTCCTTGGTTTGCGCGGGCAGGTCGCGGAGCGTCTCGAGCCGGGCCGCCAGCGAGCGGAGCTCCTCGGCCTCGTGCCGGTAGCGGGCGATCGTCTCCTCGTCCGGATGGAGGATCACCAGCCCTTTGTCCCCGTCGATGATCACCAGGTCGCCGCCGGACACTTCGTTGAGGAACGGGCCGGTCCCGACCACCGCCGGGATCTCCAGCGCGCCGGCGACGATCGCCGTGTGGCTGCCCGGCCCCCCCACCTCGGTGACGAAGCCCCGCACGAAACGCCGGTCCAGGTTCGACGCTTCGCTGGGGGTCAGGTCGTGGGCGAGGACCAGCACGGGGGAAGTCAGCTTCGAGATCCCCTCCCGGCGCCGCCCGAGCAGGTGTCTGAGGAGCCGCTTCTCGATGTCGAAAATGTCCACCAGGTTGCGGCTCTGCACCTTGCGGAACACCTGGGCATAGCGGCGCAGCGTGCGGCTGACGGCGTACTCCGGCGAGTAGTGCCGCTGGGAGATCATCTCCTCCAGCTCGCTCCGCAGCCGGGAGTCCTGGAGCATCATCAGATGCGCCTCGAAGATGGCGGCGTACTTCTCGCCGAGCTCCTTGGCGACCGCGTCGCGATGCCGGGCGATCTCCTCCGAGGCCGCGTCGATGGCCTTTCCCAGACGCTCCAGCTCGAACTCGGCGGTATCGCGCGTGACGAACCGGCGCGGGATCCGGAACCCCTCGTTGTCCATGACGAGGGCCTCGCCGAGGGCCACGCCGGGCGAAACCGCAATACCTTGGAGCTTCTGCATCAATTGTCTTCCTCGTGGAACCTGGCGGCGAAGAGCCTCGCCACGGCGTCCACGGCCTCTTCGGCGTCCGGTCCGGTCGCCTCCAACCGGAGGACCACCCCCTGCCCGGCACCCAGCGCGAGCGTCTGCCAGATGTCGCCGGCGTCCGCCCGCTCACGGTCCCGCACCAGCTCGACCTTCGCCCGGAACTCACGGACGCAGCCGAGCACCGCCAGTGCACTGCGGGCGTGCAGTCCGTCACGATTGGCCACGGTCACGGTCCGGGTTGCTGTGGGTTGGCTCATCGCTTCGGCCCGGCTTCCCGGCCAGATCGCAAACGTGCCCTTACGACCCGAACTGATTGCTGTCGGGCTCGTCGGCCTCGTCGAGCAACTGGCGGATCTCCTCGGCAGTCCTCGCTTGCTTCAGGAACTTGCAAAACGTTTCGTTCTTGAGTCTCTGCGCCGTGTGCGCCAGGGGCAGGAGGTGGTCGGGGGGACGATCCAACGGGCAGACCAGGAACACGAACACGTACACCTTCTCGCCGTCGAGGCTGGCGAAGTCGACGCCCTCGCGGCTGACGGCCACGGTTCCCACGAGCCGCTTCACGCCCGGATGCTTGGCGTGAGGAATCGCCACGCCGCGGCCGATCCCCGTCGTGCCGAGCGCCTCGCGATTCAGGACGGCCTGGACGATTCCCTCCACGTCCCCCGCCTTGATCCTGCCGGCGTCCAACAGCGCCTGGACCATTTCCCGGATGACCCCCTCCTTGTCTACCGCGGTCAGTGCCGCGCGAATCGCCTCAGGACTGATGAAGTCCGCAAACTTCATGCACCGACTCTCCTTCCCACAAGCGCCTGGTGTGCAAGTCCCCCGAAAACCGGCCCGCTCGCACCCGCTTGTTCTCGGGCCTGGCCGCGTCCTACTGCTGGCTTCGGCAGGGCCCTCGGGCCTAGGGCTCCCGCGCCGTGGAGCCGCGGCGATGGTCTTGGATTCTCTGCTTGTACTTCCTTAGCTGCTGCTCCAGCTTGTGAACCACGTGGTCGACCGAGCCCAAGAGATCCCCGGAGCGATAGCTCGCCACGAAGTCGTGCTTATGCTCCGCCGATACCCTGAGATCGACGACCGCCTCCTCCCGACGCTCCAGGTCGACGGTCACCTCGATCTCCGTCAGCCGTTCAAACAGTCGACGCAGCTTATCCACCTTGGCCAAGATCTGCGACTGCGTCTCGTCGCTCAAACTGCCATGCCGGGCCGAAATCTTGATCTGCACCTACCTGACTCCCCGGGTCAACCTCAGCGCGAACGCCATCATCGGCCTGTGAAACCAACCATTGTAGCGAAAGGGCGTCCCCTGGACAAACGCAAAGCCGACCCGGCGCCAGATCGACACGGCCGGGCCCCTCCCACTGTACCTTCTCTGCCGCGGAGTTCCAGGGGGGAGACCGCTCCTGCGGCGACGTAATCGAAGACGCGGCAACCGCTTCCGGCGACAATTCCTCGAACCGGCCAACCCCGTGGCCGTCCAGCGCCCGCGCGGCAGGGAGAGAAATACATCCTACGGACTATCCATATCCCCCTTAAGGTGCGATTTCGGATCTCCCCCCTTCTCCTTTCCCGAGGAGCTCGCCCGGGCTGGACCGGCGGGCTCGGCCGGTTCCTCGGGGGCGGTCGGCGTGATCTCGGGACGGGGGTCCGACGGGTCCGTTGGCACCGCACCCCGGCTCCGCAGGGTGGGCATGGTCCGCAGTCGATCTCGCCATCGCTGGATGGCCACCTGGCGTTTGGACCGCGGGTCTTCCGGCCGGTAGGCGAATGTCAGGCCCGTGATGCTCTTCAGGTTCCACCAGGTGAGGACTCGGAACGCGAGCTGGTCGTGATCGATGTACTGCTCGATCAATTGGGCTGCGTCTTCAGGCCGGAGTGAATCGGGGTGGTACTTCCACAGCATTTCGTACAAGCTTGCCCCCTCGGGGCCGTAGGCTTTCTCCATGTCCGTACGGACCTGGGCGGCCGATTGGGGCCCGCGGACCACGGCCCCCCGGAGCTGCTCGACGAGATCGGCCCAAAGGAGCTTCTGATCGGTGTCCCTCAGGCCCTCCAAAAGCAGCCCGAAATCACCCGCCAGCGCGAGGCCGCGCATCGCCATCCAGCGGACCTCCCGCTGCCGGTTCTTGGTCAAATCTCGCAGGGCTGGAACCGCCGTCCGGTCGGGGAGGAGGTTGCGCTCCACGACCACGGCCGCCCTCTGGTCGAGTGGATTGACGGTGTCGCCGCCCGTCACCCACGACGGAAGCCGCCGCGAGCCCTGCTTCTCCGGGACGATCCGGCCAAGCGGCAGCCGATCCGGGGCATTGAGTTCCAGCGATTTGGCACCCGTCTCCTCCTGCCAAAGCAGCCTCCCCGTGACGGCGAAGACCTCGCCGACGATCGGACCCGGCTGGGTTTCCGGGTCGGCCCCCGGGGCCTCCAGACGGCGGGCCTCGATGGCCGCCGCGCCGTCGGTGCCTTCGAGCCCGAGAAGGCCCACGTGATCGCCCACCTGGACACGCAATCGCACCGGTCCTTCCTCCGCCCTGAGCAACACTCGGCCGTGCTCCACCGAAAAACTCAACGGACCCTGAGGGCCCGACGGGAGAAACTGCACCACGGCGCCGTCAATCAGGTGCAGCCGGACCTTGCCGGCCAAGGTCACGGACGGCCGTTGTCCCGGCACGGCCAGGAGCCTGTCTTGGGAGGAGATCGCGCCCTGGTCGGCCACACGCTGCCACGTTGCGGCCCTCGGCCCGACGCGCAACAGGACCTCCTTCGGAGAAGCCAAGACGCCGACGCGCAGCGGCGGGAACGTCGGAGTCTTCTCCGGCGCGCCGAGGCCGGGCCCAGCCCCAACCTCCGGGCCGGGTGGCGCCGGCGGCAGGGGTCGGGCATCCGAGTCCGTCGCCCCCGGCGGTTGCTTCAGCTTCGGCTCGGCGCTGCGAGCGGCTGCGTCCCAGGGCACTTCGGGCCGGACGCTCACGGACGACTTAGGGCTTGGCGTCTCCTCAGGCTTGCCCTGGTCTGGGGGGAGGATGGGCTCGGCGGGCAAGGGGCCGACCGATCCGGCGTCCCGACCCGACCGCCCGGCTTTGCCTGTGGCTTCCGGTCCGGGCAAGTCCTCCGGTTTTTGGAAAAAGCTCCCCTCCCCTGGCGTAGGCAGCAGCGGTTGCCTGCCCGGAGGCGCCGGTAGCCCCTGGGGCGGAGTCTCCCGCCCGCTGCCCGCGTCCTCTCGGGAATCGTTCACTGGCTCGGCCGACAAGGGCGTTTGCGCCTCTTCCTGGGAGGCGATCGATCTCCACCGACCGCTCAACAGCAGGTCACGGGTGGGGGGGTGCGAAATCGCCCACACGATGGCAATGCCCACGGCAGCCACCGACAAGGTGGCCAGCCATCGCCGCGTTTTCCGGCTGGTGGGTGGATCGCGAAGATACTCCGGCACCCGGCTGACGCCCTGCCTTGCGACGTCCTCGGCGGCCTGCCGGTCAGCGCCATCATGGCTGCCCGGCTTCCCCGCCAAAGTCGCTGCCTCCTTGGCAACCGCCCCCGACCCGGCCGCCAGGTCCGGCAACTGATACATCCGTTGCCTGCTGTCCGGATCGACCTCGGCCGGCTCTCCCAGGACCATGGCCAAGACCTGGTGACAGGAGGCCACTTCCGCCAAGTGGACGTCCGATTCGAGGCACACCTTCTCGAAATCGGGCACCTGGACATCGGACAGCGTGTTGTCGAGGTACTCGGCTACGGTGTTCGGATCGAGTCCCTCCCCCCGGTCCATCACGGCCGGGGCCCCCAGGCGGAGTCGCCGGGTGACGTCGCGGATGCGGTGCAGGAGGTTCGTGGCGAACGCACTCTCGCCGATCTTCTTGCCGATGACCTCGGCATCCTCACGCTCGAGGATGTCGTCAAGGTGGGCAAGCATGGTCCGCAAGGTAAGTCGCATAGTCCGGGCAGCCTCCGCAAATAGGGGAATAGGGGCATCGTCCGACGATCGCCCCGTGCAGCCCTCCTACACTATTGGTGGGCTTTTTTGCGGAGATCCGTGCAGACAGGTCAGGAGATTTCTCGCCCGGCCGTGGTGGGTTGGCGAGTCGAGAAGGCCGTGAGCCCCATCGCCGACACCAGCAGCTCGAGGGTGGCGACAACGGTTGGATGGAGGGCCGGCTGGCGGACGGTGTGCAATGACCTACGAGAGGGGGTCTCTTGCCCGCCTTGCGAATGGCCCCATCGGGGGGAAGCATCGCCCGTGGCCACCGGCTCCGCGCAAGGAAGCTCCCCTAGCACCCAGGCCGTGACGACTAGCAACAACGCCAGCCATCCTATCCAGCGCATCGATTGGCTCCGGAACCCGTTTGCCATGGGCCTCTTGTGCCGATCGGGCCGCAGGCTGGGTTCGGAGGGGTGCAACTACCGGGCCATTGCAGGGAAGGCAGGAGGTCAGAGGCGACCTAACTGCCCAGAGCCGAAAGGGTTCGTTCCGATTGCCGCACCGGTGCCCGAGCCCTCGAAGTGATCGGTCGCGTTGACTTCCGGCAACAGCGCCGTTGCCTTCGGGCAACCTCCGGGCGATCGGGCCACAGCCCGTCGGGCTGCACGGGGCCCTCGGGCTGCTCCCGCCGGCCAAGGCGGTTTGTCACGGGGCCGTTTATGGCCTAAGTTTTCGCATAGGAGAGGTGTCCCGAAGGCTGCGTCTTGCGACCTCTCGTTCGATGTCGCCGCGTTGGTGCTGGGAGCGAGGCAAAAGGAAGATCATGGCCGCTAAACCCCTGTTCTCGATCGACTTGAAGAAGGTTCTCGTCGGAGCCCAATTGGCGGCGCTCCCGCAGAGCGCGATCCGGTTGCTGGAGCTATCGCAGGACCCGTCGAACGGCCCCGCGGATTTCGCGGTGCCGATCGAGGCCGACCCCGGGTTGACCGGACAGGTGCTGCGATTCGTGAACTCGTCGTACTTCGGATTCTCCCGGGAGATCTCGAGCGTCAAGCTGGCGATCACGCTGGTCGGGATCCGCACGATCAAGAACTTCTCGCTCTGGAGCGCGGTGTTCAGCCTGATGCCGAACCCCAAGTGCGGTCCGTTCGAACTGAAGCGGCTTTGGCAGGATTCGCTGCGCCGCGCTTTGTGTGCCCGGACCCTGGGCAAGATGCTGGGTCTGAAGGAAGCGGAGGAGCCCTTTGCGGCCGCCTTGCTGCAAGACATGGCGGTCCCGCTGCTGGCGCGGGAGGCGCCCGAGATCTACAAGAAGCTGCTCGAGGCGAGGGCCGACGGCGCGGTCCGGCTGTCGACGCTCGAGCGACACGCCTTCGGCTGGACGCACGCGGAGGCCGCCGGACTCATGGCTCGGCAGTGGAATCTTCCCGAGGACTTCGCGGCGCTGATCGAGAGTCACACGGACGTGGATCGCTGGACCCCACAACCCGAGGCGGACGCCGGCAGGACGGCGGTGTCGATGTCGGCCCTGCTGCCCGCGGTCGCCGATACGGCCTGGACGGAGTGCAGCCAGTTCGAGACGTCGTTCGACAGGATGTTCCCGTCTCGAGAGGGCGCCGTTGGCGACCTCCTGGCGCAGGTCGACACCGAGTTCACCGAGTTCGCCCCGGTGTTGAAGATCGCCAATCCGAAGAAATCGCTCGTCGAGACGTACCGCGAGTCCACCCAGGCGGCGACGGCCTAGCGGGCCGGCGCGCCTGTTCTGCCGTCTGGGGTGGCATGCCATCTGGGGTGGCATGCCGTCACAGGCGCAGCCTGGGTCGGCATGCGACATGCCCACCCGACGCTTCGCGTCGTGAGGGCATGCCACGCCATCATGCCACGCCGTCAACCCGGCTCCGCCGGCGGCTCTTCCTGCACCAGGCGGCTGATTTGGCGAAACTCGGCGGTGCCGGCGACCTGGCACCACTCGAACAGGGCGGCCTCGGTGGTCGTCAGGGTGGCGCCGGCGGAGTCCATGCGTGCCAGGGCCGTGGTGCAATCGATCGGGCGGCGCGAGCCGACGGCGTCCACCGCCACGTACACCCGCCACCCCTGCCCCAGCAGATCGAGCACCGTCTGACCCACGCAAACGTGCGCCTCCATCCCGCAGACAAGGATCTTCCCGAGACCGCGGCTCTCCAGCTCCCGGAAGATCTCCGGGCAGCCGCCGCAACTGAAGGTCAGCTTGGAGGGGATCTCGCCCAGGCGCTGGGCCAGCTCCGGCACCGTGGGGCCGAGCCCCTTCGGGTACTGCTCGGTGGCCACCACCGGCAAGCCGAGGACCCTGGCCCCGTCGATCAGCCGCCGGACGTTCCAGACGACCTGCGCACGGTTGTGGATCGCCGGCACCAGGCGCTCTTGCACGTCGACCACCAAGAGCGCGGTGTCGCCGCGCGACATCAGCTCCGGGCTGCGCGGCAGATCGTGTTCATGGTCCATGCCCCCAGGATAACGCACCGCCCGGCGAGAAAAAAGGGGACTGGCACCTGGGGCGCCAGTCCCCGCTGTTGCTCAAACCGACGATCCTCAGGCGATCAGTTTCTCGCCGCCAGGGCGGTGAGCTGGGCTCGGACGTACTGCCGATCGGCCGACGAGAGCCGATCCCGCGACACGCGCACGTAAGTCCCGTCGAGCCGCTGGAGCCGAACCGAGCCGTCGTCCAGGATGCTCGCGAACCGGGCAACCACGCGGTGCATCCCCGAGTCGTCGGTCCACGTGCGCAGTGCCGGCCCGACGTCCGCGGTCTTCTTCTCGGGAGCCGCCGGCTTCTTCTCGTCCTTCTTCTCGGGCGGAGCCGGCGAGGGGGCCGGGACGTCGACCTTCGGCTTGGCCGGGGCCTCGGGCTGCGGGGCTGCCGGGGCTTTCGCCTCCGGCGCCTTCGCCGGAGGTGGCGGAGGAAGCGGGGGCGGAGGAACGGCCGGCGCTGGCGGGTCCTTCTTTTGCGGTGCCGGCGGGGCCTTCGGCGTGGGCGGCGCCACCTTCACGTCGCTCGGCGACGGGGTGGCCACGGCCTTCTTTTCTGGTGCCGGCGGAGGCGGAGCCTTCTTGACCGGCTCCGGCGCCGGAGGCGCCTTCTTGACCGGTGCTGGCGGCGCCTTCTTCGCGGGCACCGGGGCGGCCTTCTGGGCCGCAGCCACACAGCACTCCGGTGCAGCCGGGACGCAGCAGCACGGCGCCGGCCGGCAGCTCACCCGCGGCTTCGGCCGGCAGCGCGGGGCGGCGCAGTCGGGCACTGCCTCGCAGCAGCCTGCCCACCCGTCTTCAACGGCACAGCGAGCCTGGAAGCAGCCGAGGAATCGGCAGGCCCAGGACGTCTCCGCGGCGACCAACAAGGTCACGGCGAATACCGCAGCGATCACAACCCATCGACGCATCGTACGACCTCCCAGAGGAAAAGGAATGGACCACATATTCCGACTAGATACACTAGCCTTTCCATTTCCCCCAAGCAACCACCTGCCGTAGGCTTTCTCCCGAGACTACGCCGACACGGTGGGCGCATGGTTCTCCAGAGTGGCATGATACCACTCTTTATGATGGCATCCGAAGGCGGAGGTTTGGCACATCTGTTCTGACATCTTGGGTTGGATGGGTGGCATGGGTGGCATGCCGTCACAGGCGCAGCCTGGGTCGGCATGCGGAGCCGCCCAGCATGCCCACCCGACGCTTCGCGTCGTGAGGGCATGCCACGCGTCAAATCAGGTGCGTCGGCCCACTAGTCCCGCTCCAAGATTTCCGCCATATTGGCATTGGCGTCTGGATGCTTCCCAAGGGGCATGGCTGGGACAAAGACCCGATGAAGACCCGCTCCACCACAATCTTGACAGTCCGGCACAAGGGGGTCGTTGCCTTGGGAGGGGACGGCCAGGTGACCGTAGGCAACTCGATCATGAAGGCCGACGCGGTGAAGCTTCGCCGGCTGATGGAGGGCAAGGTGATCACCGGGTTTGCCGGGGCGACGGCCGACGCCTTTGCCCTTCTGGAACGGTTCGAGGCGAAGCTGAAGGATTTTCCGTCGAACGTACCCCGCGCGGCGACCGAGCTGGCCAAGGAGTGGCGCACGGACCGCGTGCTGCGGCGGCTGGAGGCGATGATGGTCGTGGTCGACGCCCGGCACACCCTGCTGGTGACCGGCACCGGCGACGTGATCCAGCCGACCGACGGGGTTCTGGGGATCGGCTCGGGCGGGAGCTACGCGGTGGCCGCGGCCCGGGCCCTGATCGCCCATTCCAGCCTGGGGGCGGTGGAAATCACCCGGACCGCGCTGGAGATCGCCGCCGGCATCGACGTCTACACCAATATGCACATCGTCGTGGAGGAGCTGGCGTGGCAGAGCTGACGCCCCGGGAGATCGTCGCGGAGCTGGATCGTTACATTGTGGGCCAGGACGCGGCGAAGCGGGCGGTGGCCATCGCCATCCGCAATCGCTGGCGGAGGCAGCACCTGCCCGAGGAGATGCGGCCCGAGGTCGCACCGAAGAACATCCTCATGATCGGGCCGACCGGCGTGGGGAAGACGGAAATTGCCCGGCGCCTGGCCAAGCTGACGGGCGCGCCGTTCATCAAGGTCGAGGCCACCCGGTACACCGAGGTTGGCTACTACGGCCGCGACGTGGAGAGCATGGTCCGCGACCTGGTCGAGAACGCCATCGGCCTGGTGCGGCAGCAGGAGATGAAGGACGTGGAGCCGGAGGCCCGGCGCAGGGTCGAACAGCGGCTGGTCGATCTCCTGGTGCCGCGTCCCCCGGCGTTCGAAGTGGGGTCTGACAGCCCCGACTCCGCCGAGCGCTACGAGCGGACGCGGGAGAAGATGCGGGCCAGGCTCCAGGCCGGCCAGATCGAGGACCGTCACGTCGAGATCCCCATCGAGCAGAAGGCCACGCCCATGATGTTCACCGGCGTGGGCCTGGAGCACATGGACCTCGACCTCCAGTCGATGTTCGAGAAGTTCCTGCCCCGCAGCAGCACGCGCCGCCAGATGACCGTGGCCGAGGCCCGCCGCGTGCTGTTCGAGCAGGAGTGCGACGGGTTGATCAACCGGGACAAGGTCAACGCCGCGGCGATCGAGCTGGCGGAGAACCTGGGGATCATCTTCGTCGACGAGCTCGACAAGGTGGTGGCCGGCGAGCACAGCCACGGGGCCGACGTCTCGCGCCAGGGCGTGCAGCGCGACCTGCTGCCGATCGTCGAGGGGACCACGGTCCAGACCCGCTACGGCTGGGTCCGCACCGACCACATCCTGTTCATCGCCGCCGGGGCCTTCCACCGCAACCGGCCCAGCGACCTGATGCCCGAGCTCCAGGGCCGCTTCCCGATCCGCGTCGAGCTGAAGGACCTCGGCCAGAAGGAGTTCGTCCGCATCCTCACCGAGCCGAAGAGCTCGCTGACGAAGCAGTACGAGGCGCTGCTTCAAACCGAAGGGGTGGAAGTGGTCTTCGAGGACGACGCCGTCGAGGCCATGGCCGAGTTCGCGTTCCAGGTGAACCAGACCACGCAGAACATCGGTGCCCGGCGGTTGTACACGATCATGGAGCGGGTGCTGGAGGAGCTGAGTTTTGAAGCCCCGGACATGAAGCGGGGCCGCGTGCCCATCAACGCCGCCTACGTCCGCCAGCGCTTGAGCGACATCGCCCGCGACGAAGACCTCAGCAAGTTCATCCTGTGATCGTGGGGTCGCACGGGCAGCGTGTCTGCCCGTGTTTCCTGCACTGGCTGGCAGGCAGCCAGTGGGTCGAGAAGTAGAAGTAGGGTGGGTCGAGCGAAGCGAGCCCCACCGTTCTCAAGAGAAGTTCTTTCAAGAGGCCCCACCCATCGACGGGGGCGGACGGGGATGCCTGAGTCTTGCCGGATCATCTTCACACGATCTGGACGCTCCCGGCCGGGTACGATGGTGCCGAATGGGGTGAATAGGAGCGAGACCGGGAACAGCCGGAATTGGTGGGGCTCGCTGCGCTCGACCCACCCTACATCTGGAGAATCCGCGAGTGACCCTGGAGAAGCCCGCAGTGGCACCCGGGGCTGCCTATCGGAGCCGGCGTCTGGTAGCATATTACCACAGAAGGACGGCAGCGGTGCCCTACGACGCGATTGTCTGGGACCTCGACGACGATCCGGACGGCAACCGTGGCATTGACCTGATGGCCTACCCTGACCTGAGCGGGCAGGTCGCCCCGTTCGCGGCCCAAATCCGCTGCCGACGCCTTTTCGGCGCGAACAGTCCAAGAGGAGGGAAAGCGAATGGCAATTTGGCTATGTCGGGCAGGTAAACACGGGGAGTATGAGCAACGATTCCTCGATGAGGATCGAGTTTACTTGACCTGGGAGGGGCTCAACCGCGACGTCCAGGGCCCCAACACTCGCGCGGAACTGGGCAAGCTCCTTCGTCAAGTCTACCCGAACGCGAGCAAAGGACGGATAACGCAGAATACCGGGCAAATCTGGGCGTTCGCGAAGCGTATGGCACCCGGCGACTGGGTCATCTTGCCCAGCAAGCTAAAGCCCGCCATTCACATCGGTGAAATCACCGGCGGATACGTCTTCGAGCCGAATGCGACCGACCCGTTCTACCATCATCGGACGGTCAAGTGGTTGGAGACGGACATCCCGCGATCAAATTTTGACCAGGACCTCCTGTATTCTCTCGGGGCGTTTACGGCGATTTGCGGGGTGAAACGGAATGACGCCGAGAAGCGCATCCGCGCGATGGCGAACAACGGCTGGAAGTCTGCGGGTATCCCGAAGCCGCAAGGGCTGATCGACTCCGGCGAGGACGAGAAGGAGGTCGCTGAGGGTAGCCTTGACCTAGAGCAACTCGCCCGCGATCAGATTGCAAAGCTGATCGCGACCAAGTACAAAGGCCACGGCATGGCGATGTTGGTTGAGGCCGTGTTGGCGTCCCAAGGCTACACAACCTACCGCAGTCCTGAAGGGCCGGACAAAGGTATCGACATCCTCGCCGCTCCAGGTCCGCTCGGGTTCGGTCAGCCCAGGATTGCAGTTCAGGTGAAATCGGGTGATTCCGCAATCGATCGACCGACTCTCGATCAACTCATTGGAACCATGCAGAATGTACAGGCGCATCAGGGCTTGCTTGTGTCCTGGGGAGGCTTCAAGTCCTCGGTCGACAAGGAGAAAGCGACCCAGTTCTTCCGCGTGAGACTTTGGGACCAGCAAGATCTGATTGAGCAAATCCTGGCGAACTATGAAAAACTCCCCGAGAGTCTCCGAGCCGACTTGCCGCTCAAACGTATTTGGACGATCGCTGAAGCGGACGAGACGGTGGGCGAGGATTGAGGCCCTGTTTTGCGAACACCACGGCAGGCTGGTGCGATCTGAAGGACGAAGAGAAGTAGGGTGGGTCGAGCGAAGCGAGCCCCACCGTTCTTAAGAGAAGTTCTTTCAAGAGGCCCCACCCATCGACGAGGGCGGACGGGGATGCCTGAGTATCGACGCTGGTACGTGCCGGGCGGAACGTTCTTTTTCACGCTCGTGACGCACCATCGCCGGCCCATGCTGGATACGGACTTGGCTCGCCGCTGCCTCCGTGAAGCCTTTGACAAGGTCCGAACCGACTGGCCCTTCGCCTTGGTGGCCATCGTGCTCTTGCCGGACCATCTTCATACGATCTGGACACTCCCGCCCGGGGACGCTCGCTACCCGATCCGCTGGAAGCGGATCAAGGAAGAGTTCACGCGGCGGTACCTGAAGGCGGGCGGTGAGGAGATTCCGCCCGGCCTCTCCCGGCTGCGCCACTCCGAACGGGGCGTTTGGCAGCGGCGATACTGGGAACACACGGTGCGCGACGAAGAGGATCTGAAACGGTGTGTCGATTACGTCCATTGGAACCCCAAGAAGCACGGACACGTGGCCAACGTCCGCGATTGGCCTTGGTCCTCCTTTCATCGCTTCGTGGGCCTGGGGGAGTACACGCTGGAATGGGGCGCGGAAGATCCGACGCCGGGGTACGATGATCCCGAATGGGGTGAATAGGAGCGAGGCCGGGAACGGCCGAAATTGGTGGGGCTCGCTACGCTCGACCCACCCTACATCTGCTGCTGGACAAGCCAGCCGTGGCACCCGGCGCTACCTATCGGAGCCGGCTTGACGTCGGCGCCGGCGTGTGGTATCATAATACCACAGGAGGACCAGGAGGACGGGAGCCGTGCCATACGACGCGATTGTCTGGGACCTGGTGGTATACGAAGAAATCGACGCAGACACCGTGTACCCGATAACGGCCTACGAAGTGCCTAGGAGGCAGCGCCCATGACCTTGCGCCGCATCGTTCGCAACCGGCGGCTGACGCCCGAGGAAGCCGCGAAGTACCGGGAGATCCGAGAGCGGGTCGCCGAGGAAGTGCCGGACCTCATCCAGCGGCATCGCGGGCGCATGGCGGTGCTCGACGAGTTGGCCGAGACCCTCATGCAGTTGAAGGCGGCACGGGAGGAGCGGGGTCTGAGCCTCGCCGACCTGACGCGCCTGACCGGCATGGACCGGTCGGCGCTGTCGAAGCTCGAGACCGGACAACGCCCCAATCCGACCATCGAAACGCTGGTGCGGTACGCCGAGGCCCTGGGCAAACGCGTCGTGATCTCGTTGGTGGATGAGTAGCGGAGCGGCATGCGAGAAGTAGGAATGGGTGGGGCTCGCTGCGCTCGACCCACCCGACATCCCCCCGGGTTGTGGTGCGGTCTCCGGACCGCATCACCAGGGCTGACCGAAGGTCTCCCCGGAATCGCACGGAGACCTTCGGTCGCGCAAGCGGCGGGGTCGGGAGACCCGCGCCGAACCAGTGGCACCCTGCGGGCTAGCCGGCCGGCTGATTGACGCCTGCGCGGCGCATCTTGGCGCGGGCACGGCTGAGCAAGGGTCCGATGGTGTTCTCCGGAACGCCCGTCAGCGTGCTGATCTCCTGGTAGGTCTTGCCCTCGAGGTGGAACATCCGCACCACCCGGGCCTCGTTCTCGTGGAGATCGCCCAAGAGCCGCTCAACCTCTTCCTGATTACTGACCCGCTCGGGGGGCTCCGGCCGGGCGTCGACCGGTCCTGGGCCCGGGCGACGCATCCCCGGGTCGCCCAGCGGGGCGCTGGACCGCTGCTGCAACAACGTCCGGACCACGATCCGCCGGGCAACCACGGTCAGGTAAGTAGCGAAACTGCTTTGACCGCGGAAATGGCGCAAGATGGCGAAATCCGACTTGATGAGATTCAGAAAGACTTCGGCCGTCAGGTCGTCGCGGTCCTCGGGCGTCAGGCGAATGCTGCGGGCCTGGGCCGTGTGGCCGACGATGTGGACCACCAGGCCCATGAACCGATCGACGAAATCCTCCCATGCCCGGGGTTTCCGTGCCAAGCAGCGTTCCAGCAGATTGCGGTCGATCTCCGAGAGTGCCACGACTCCCGTCCCTTGGTTCTGGCGACAGGCACCCAGCGAGCATCCCTGCTGCGAAGGGGGAGGCCCAAAAGCCATCCGAACGGATGGGCTGGCATGACTGCGCTCCCCCCTGATTTTACCCAAGATGGTCCTTTGGGACAAGGCGAACATCGCCAGGGGGGGTTGTCGGGGCGCCAGGGGTTGGTGGTTTCCGAAAGGGCTGGGGAGGGGAGGATTGACACTTGGCCCGCGGCCCCCGTAGAATCTCCCCTTGGCGGGCTTGTTGCCCAGGTCGCAAGTTCTTAGGTGGCCTTGAGTTCAGACGGCGATTGCGTCCCCCCGTCGCGGGATCGCCCCTCGGGAGCATGAAGTATGACTCACGTGGTTTGCCAACCCTGCTACGACTGCCGATACACCGACTGTGTGACCGTCTGCCCCGTGGAGTGCTTCCACGAGGGGGAAAGGATGCTGTACATCGACCCCGATGTGTGCATCGACTGTGCAGCGTGCATCCCGGAGTGCCCGGTGGAGGCGATCTTCCTCGAGGCGGACGTGCCGGAGGAGTGGCAGAGCTACGTCCAACTGAATGCCGAAATGGCCCCGAAGTGCCCGGTCATTCTGGAAAAGAAAACGCCTCTGTGCGAGTAGCCAAGACCTGATAATGGCTCCCTTCCAGCCAGGTCCTCCAAGTGGCGTACTTGGGGTTGCGGAGCTTCAGGGTGAGCAAAGGACTGCGCTTGGGTCGGACGGGCTTGGCGACCAGTTTCATATGGGCTTCCTGGGGGGTTCGTCCCCCTTTCCTGACGTTACAGCCCAGGCAGCAGCACACGACGTTGTCCCAGGTGGTCCGCCCCCCACGGCTTCGGGGGACGATGTGGTCCAGGCTCAACTGGCCCGTGGGGAAGCGTCGGCCGCAGTATTGGCAGCGATGCTCGTCGCGGGCAAAGACCGTGTGACGGTTCAGCCGTAACGTCCGATTGGGCATCCGGTCGTACTCCAACAGGCGGATGACCCGGGGGACCTGAATCTCGAAATTGACCGCTCGGAGCCAGTCTTCGTGGGGCTGTTTGAAGCGGGCGCGGAACTCGCAGACCTCGCGCCAGGAGTCGAAGTCGTAATTGGCAAAGCGGCCGTCCTCCGAGTGGATCACCTCGGCCAGCTCCCGGCAGAGCAGGCTGAACGCCCGGCGCACGCCAATCACGTGAATGGCGACGTAAAGGCGGTTGAGCACCAGGACGCTTGCCGCCAGGGCGTCGGACGTACTGGTACTGATCATCAGAGGCGCTCCGCGGAACCGGTGCGCCGGGGGCGGCCCGGGGCTGCGATTCTCCGGCGTAACCGTGCATTTTAATTGGGCGGCGGAGCCAACGCCAGAGGCCGCGTCCCCCGGGCGTGGCGGCGGGCCTTCCTGGCGCCCCCCCGGGGACACCTTCCCGGGGGTCACGGCGGGCCAAGAAAATTCCCAAGCCCGTCTTGTCACGCCTCGCGACTTCTCATTAGGATGAAGGGGTGCGGGAGCCTTCCCGCGGTATTCTGACCGGCGATTGCCGGCGTCCTTTGGGGAGCGGGTCATGATTCGGTACACTTGCGATCTGTGCAAGCGGGATCTCGATCCCGGCGAGGACCTCCGTTACGTCGTCAAGATGGAAGTCTACGCCGCGTTCGACCCCATGGTTCTCGATGAGGAAGACGACCGCGACCACTTGCAGGAGATTCAGGACCTGTTGGAGCGATTGGAGGAGGGCGACGGCGACCGGATCGGCGAGGACGTCTATCAACGGTTGCGGTTCGATCTCTGTCCCGAATGCCGCAAGAAGTTCGGCAAGAACCCGCTGGGTCGGGAGAGCGCCACGATTCTCAATTTCAGCGAGAACTAGCGCCGCGGGGCGGCCCAGCCCCGTGAGGGTGCCATGTGTCGAAGCCGTCGCGGCTTTCCGGTGCGGCGGATCCGCTTTCGCCGGCGCCGGGACCCGCTGGTCCTGCTGGTCCTGGCGATCCTCGTGGCGATCGTCGCCTGGTCGCAGACCCAGAGGCCCCCTTCCCCGCCGGAAGCCCTCGACGCAGGGGACTACCAGGTGGAGCGGGTCGTCGACGGCGACACGATCCTGTTGACCAACCGTGCCAGGGTCCGGCTGATCGGCGTCAACACCCCCGAGACGGTCAAGCCCGGCCAGCCCAAGGAGCCTTGGGGAGAGGAGGCCAAGGAGTTCACCCGGCAGTTCGTGGCCGGCGGGCAGGTCCGCCTGGAGCTCGACCGCGAGCGCCAGGATAAGTACCAGCGATTCCTGGCCTACGTCTGGGTCGACGAGCAGATGCTCAACGAGGAGCTGATCCGTGCGGGACTGGGCCGGGCCGAGCCGGGCTATCGCTACTCCCCGGCGATCAAGAGGCGGTTCTTGCAGGCGGAGCAGGAGGCCAAGGCCGCGGGCCGGGGCATCTGGTCGAACGCCGCCCCTCGCCCCGACGCCGCCTGACCCGTCGCTTGAGAGACCCCCGCTCCGCTGGTAGAATGGCACGCAACCGTGTTCGATCGTTCGTCGAGTTGTGCCGTTGGCCCAAGGGAGCACGCCGTGGAGAGAAGTTCGCTGAAGGTGGCCGTCATTGGGGGCGATGGGACCGGGCCCGAGGTGGCCGCCGAGGCCGTCAAGGTGCTCAAGGCCGTGGCCGGCCTGGAAGGGATCGCCCTGGAACTTGAGGATTTCGACTACGGCGGCGACCGCTACCTGCGGACCGGCGAGATCCTCCCGCCGGATGCCTTCGACCGGTTGTCCCGGTTCGACGCCATCCTCCTCGGCGCGATCGGCCATCCCGACGTCCCGCCCGGCGTCCTGGAGCGCGGCCTGCTTCTGGAAATGCGGTTCCACTTCGATCAGTACATCAACCTCCGGCCGGTGAAGCTGTTTCCCGGCGTGGAGACGCCGCTGAAAGACAAGGGGCCGGACGACATCGATTTCGTCGTCGTGCGCGAGAACACCGAGGACCTCTATTGCGGCGTCGGCGGGTTCCTCAAGAAGGGCACGCCCGACGAAGTCGCCATGCAGACGGCGATCTACACCCGCAAGGGTTGCGAGCGATGCATCCGCTGGGCCTTCGACTACACCCGAAAGCGGAACAAGAAGAAGCGGCTCACCCTGGTCGCCAAGACGAACGTGCTCACCTTTGGGCACGACCTCTGGTGGCGGACGTTCCAGGACGTGGCCAAGGAGTACCCCGACGTCCAGCCCGACTACAACCACGTCGACGCCTGCTGCATGTGGATGGTCAAGAACCCCGAGTTCTACGACGTGATCGTGACCACGAACATGTTCGGCGACATCATCACCGACCTGGCCGGGATCCTTCAGGGGGGCATGGGTGTTGCCGCCGGGGGGAATATCAACCCCGAGCCGGGTGGGGTTTCCATGTACGAGCCCATGGGCGGCAGCGCCCCGAAGTACACCGGCACCCACGCCATCAACCCCATTGCAGCCATCAGCGCCGCCTCGATGCTCCTGGAGCACAGCGGCTTTCCTCAGGCTGGGGCCCGGGTGATGAAGGCCATTCAGGTCGTCACCGGCACCAAAATGAAGAGCCAGGCGGCCGGCAAGATGGGCTGCACCACCCAGGAGGTGGGTGATTTGGTGGCCGAGAACCTATAACCCCGCAAGAACCGGCAGCCGGGGAGCATCCCCATGATCTCTCTCATCGAAGCCCTCAACTACCGCTGCCTTTGCGACGTACGCCGACCGCTGAAGCCATTTCACGTCCTGGTTGGTCCCAACGCCAGCGGCAAGACCACGTTCCTGGATGTGGTGGGTTTCCTCCACGACCTCGTGGCAGGGGGGCTTGACTACGCGGTCCAATCCCGCGCGGCGAATTTCTCGGACCTCGTGTGGCGGCAGGGGGGGGGCGGTTTTCAGGTGGCCATCGAGGCCAGGATTCCGGAAGCGCACCGCGAGTTGCTCGAAGACAGGTCGTTTGACATCGTCCGCTACGAGGTCGCTCTACATTTCCAGGAGGCCTCCAACGAACTGGAGATTGTCGCCGAGCAAGGGGTTCTGAGGGCCGGGACACCGGCCAACTCGCGCCCAAGAATGCTATTCCCTCAGTCTCAGGTGCCGCGGAAGACCATTGTCACTCCTCAGGGGTCGCCGAACACGCGCCGTCTGTTCAGCAAGACGCCCGGGGGTAACGACAACTACTATGCCGAGGCGCATTCCAAGCAGGGCCGTTGGCGACCGGCTTTCAAGCTTGGGCCGAGGAAGTCCACGCTGGCGAATCTTCCTGAGGACGAAGTCAATTTCCCAGTGAGCACCTGGCTCAAGCAGTTCATTTCAGACGGTGTCGAAAGGATCGTGCTGAACAGTCTGGAGATGCGGAAGAAGAGTCCCCCGGGGCAGGGCACCGGATTCAGAGCAGACGGGTCCAATCTCCCCTGGGTGGTGGACGACCTTCAGACCAAGGAGCCCCAGCGCGTGGAAGAGTGGGTGCGGCACCTCCGAATTGCGCTACCGGATCTTCAGGCGATTCGCACCGTATTGCGCGAAGACGACCGGCACCGCTACCTGAAACTGGTCTACGACGGCGGCCTCGAAGTCCCCTCCTGGATGGCGTCCGACGGAACGCTCCGTCTTCTGGCGCTTACATTGCCAGCGTATCTCCGTCAGCTTAAAGGCGTTTATCTGATCGAGGAGCCCGAGAATGGGATCCACCCCCGCGCCGTCGACACCATGTACCAGTCTCTCTCTTCCGTGTACGACGCCCAAGTGCTCATGGCGACCCACTCGCCAGTGATCCTCAGCGTGGCCAAACCGGCGGACGTGCTGTGCTTCGCGAAGACCGACGAGGGCGCCACAGATATCGTCTCGGGCGACGAGCACCCCAGGCTGGCCGAGTGGCGTCGCGAGGTGGACCTGGGCACCCTTTTTGCGTCGGGAGTCCTCGGGTGAGTGCCGGAGATCCCCAAGGCGACCTCTTCTGCCTGGCTGCCGATCGAGACATCGAGGAGGCATTGCAGGGACTTCTCGCCCGCCCACAGTCGCTCCAGATACGCCCCATCACCGCGACGATCCGAACGCACCCCAACAGGGACCCCGGCTGCTACCTCAGGGCCCACGACTTCCTCCGCTCGTTCCCACGCTGGTTTGTCCACGCCCTTGTGGTCTTCGATCGGGAAGGTTGTGGCAACGAGAGTCACTCCCGCGAAGAGCTGGAGAAGGAGGTCGAAGATCGCCTCCAGGCGGCTGGGTGGGGCGACCGTGCGCGGGTAGTAGTCATGGATCCCGAATTGGAGGCATGGGTCTGGAGCGATTCGCCGCAAGTGGAGAAGGCTCTCGGGTGGGCAGGACGAGCGCCGGCCCTGCGATCGTGGCTGATCGAAAGCGGTTTCCTTGCACAGGCCGCCGACAAGCCCAGCCGTCCGAAAGAGGCCGTGGAGCTGGCACTGCGTCTGGTCCGCAAGCCTCGCTCCTCCGCGATCTATCGTGAGATCGCGGAGTCCGTCAGTCTTCGGCGATGCCGCGACCCGGCCTTCGCCAAGCTCCGGCTGATACTCCAAGATTGGTTTGGCCTGGAGAAAACGCACGCCAACAAGGACCTCCCATGAAGAACACTCTTTTCGATCTCACCGGCCGCTCGGCCCTGGTGACCGGCGGGAGCCGGGGGCTGGGCCGAGCCATGGCCTCGGCCTTTGCCTCGGCCGGCGCCGACGTGGCCATCTCCAGCAGGCACGAAGACGAGCTTGGCGCAACGGCCGAGGCCATCCGGCGCGAGCACAACGTGCGCGTCGAGCCGATCGTCGCCGACCTGACCCTACGCGGCGAGCCCGAGCGATTGGCCGAGGCCGCCGTCCACCGCCTCGGAAAGATCGACATTCTGGTCAACAACGCCGGCTCGAACGTCCCCCAGCCCATCGACCAGGTCCGCGACGAGGACTGGGACCGCATCGTCCAGTTGAACCTCACCAGTTGCATGGCCCTGTGCCGGGCGTTGGTGCCGGGGATGAAGCAGCGGCGCTGGGGGCGGATCATCCACATCTCGTCGGTCATGGGCATCGGTTCCAAAGAGGCACGCAACAGTTACTCGGCCACCAAGGCCGCCCTGATCGGCATGGCCAAGGCCTCGGCCCTGGAGCTGGGCCCGCTGGGGATCACGGTGAACTGCCTTGCCCCCGGGCCGTTTGCCACGGAGCTGCCGATGTCGATCCTCAGCAAGGAGGAGCAGGAGGGGTTCGCGGGGCGGACCGCCCTGGGCCGCTGGGGCCAGCCCGACGAGCTCGCCGGACCCGCGTTGCTGTTGGCCTCCAACGCCGGCAGCTACATCACCGGCAGCGTGCTGGTGGTCGATGGCGGGATCCTGTGCCGGGTGTTCTAGCTCGTTATCGAGTGACGCTCCGGGCGTGCCACCCTCGGCCGGGATCCAGTACGCCCTGGGCGACCTGAAGGCCGACGCCACCCCCAGCGGCAGGGCAGAAAAAGACCCGCCCCCGCATTCGCCCCCCCCACGGGGTGTGTCGATCCAGTGGTTGCCCCACGAGACCGGCGGCAAGTCGGTCGTGGGTCGAGGGCCGGCCGGCACGCGAACGTGCCCGCCTTCCATCACCCTAAATAGTTCCTTGGCTTGCGCTTGCGCTTTCGTCGCGGCGTTTGCCTGCGATTGCTCCCTATTCCCCGGGGGCCGAGGCAGCGGTGGTAGTGTACGGCCAAAACGGCCGCCTTGCCTCTGAGGTGGAAGCTTGCGTGTTTCGGCAATCTGGGCAAAATAGCTAAACTAGCGCATTGACCTGCCGCAAGGGTCGTGACTATTCTAGAAGATGCCACATGGAACCACGGGAAAGAGGTTTCCCGTCGGTCACACCCGGGTTCTTTGCCTCGGCCAGCACGCAACGGGCCGCAGGCAGACTGCATCGAAAGAGGAGGTCGCCACGTGTACGCTACTTTGCGGATCGCTTCTTGGTCAAGACGACGTGTCTGGCTCGCCATCACAGCCTGCCTGATAACGTTGCCGAGCTTCGCGCCGGCGGCTTCTACCTGGATCCCAGGTGGCGACTTCAATTGGGGCACCGCGAGCAATTGGAGCCCCCCCGGCGTCCCGAACGACGCCAACACCGACGTCATCATTGGCTCGGCGTTTGCCAATCTCAACATGGATGCCACCGTTCGCGACCTGTCGCTCAATGCATACCTTTTCGCTAAGGGGGGCACCAGGAACCTATCGGTCCAGGGGACGTTCAACTGGACGAACGGGTGGATGACCGATGTCGGCACGACGACCCTCAACGGCACCAGTTCGCTGTCGGCCAATGCCCTCTGTGGTCTGGGCAGTGCGCGGGCGCTAGTGAACAACGGCGCGGCGTCCCTCAGCGGAAGCTCCTACCTGAACGTCGACCCAGGGATCGTCTTGACCAACAACGGGACCTTCAACTTCACCGATGGCACCGCTTGGCTATGGTACAACAACTCCGGCGGGGCCCTGCCCGTTTTCGTCAACACCAGCACCGGCACCCTGGCCAAGACCGCGGGCTCCGGCGGGACCAATATTGTCACCTGGAGGCTGGACAACGCGGGCACGATCGACGTCCAAAGCGGCACGCTGCGGTTCGAGAACGGCGGCATTCTGAGAAACGGCGGCAAGACCACCGGGTCAGGGACGTTCCGGATCCAGGAATCGGCGGCCTCACCGAGCAATACGCGTGACAGTGAGAGGGTGATGACCGTGGGCACCGCCGGCACCGACGTCTTCACCTTCGGAAGCAACGTCAGGATGGAGGCCGGCATGACGCTGACCGGGCCGGGCAAGATCGTCGTCAACGGCAACTTCGACTGGTCCAACGGCGCCGTCTCCGGCACGGCGGGCATGGGTGGGCTGGAGCTCAACGGCTCCAACAACCGGCTGCGAACCAGCGCCCTGGCACTCTCCCGGGCCGTGGTCAACAAGGGCACGACCTCCCTGGAGGGCGGCATCACGGTGACCGGATCGGCGCCCGCTTCCTGGTCCAACTACGGCACCTTCCGATTCACCGGCGACGGCACGCTCGCGGGCTCCCAGACGTTCACGAACAACGCCGGCGCCACCCTGGCCAAGACCGGCGGCACCGGCACGAGCACCGTGAACTGGACGGTGAACAATGCCGGCCTGATCCGCGCCGACAGCGGCACCCTCCAATTGGCCGGCGGCTTCTCGCAGTCGTCGGCCGGCGGCGTCCTGGCCAGCGGGGGGGCGGTGACCTTCGCCAGCCCGATTACGGTCCAGGGCGGCCTCGCCGGCACCGGCTCGATCAACGCCGCCACCATCAACCATTCCAACGGGACGATCGCCCCGGGGCTCTCTGCCGGCACCCTGACGATCAACGGAAACCTCAACCTCGCCAGCTCGTCGATCCTCGCATCCGAGCTGGGCTCCGGCGGCAGCGACAAGCTCGTGGTCAACGGCAACCTGATCCTGGACGGAATCGTCAACATCATCGGCGTGCCCGCGGATTTCGACTACCCCGTCACCTTCACGCTGATCGACTACAGCGGCACGCTCACGAACAACGGCCTGGAGATCGGCAGCACGCCCACGGACCGCAAGCACTATTCCATCGAAATCGATGCGGTCAACACGCTCGTGCTGGTCCACGCGCCCGAGCCCTCGACGGTCGCCCTGGGGATCGGCTTGGGCCTGATGGGCGCGATCCTCGCCTGGCGGAAACGGAGAACCGCGCGGTAGCCTCCAATTGCGGTCGGCCGGCGCCGGCTGCGGGTGTCGGCGTTGCCGTCGTAGCCGACGAGCTTGTAGTCGCCCGCGCGAATGGCCATCTGCTCGCCGAACCGCCAGAGCGCCTATTCCGGGGACACCTTACGAAATTCCACCGGAATTAAGTATGGTGTCCCCGGAACTCCGGAACTGCGGAAGAGTGACGCTCCGGGCGTGCCACCCTCCGCTCTCAGCGCAGAGATCGCTAAAACCACGAGTGGCTCTTCTTGCACACGTGGGCGCCGGCATGACCTGGGTCCTTCATGCAGAACTTTCGACATGTCGGGCAGCAGGCGGCGTGGCCTGCCGTCGGGTCACGCCCCTGCGCGTGCCGGGAGTCTTCGGCGGCGGAATCGCATCCGCGGCCCAGTGGGCTCGCAGGGGTTCTCCCCGCGCTGAGGGACGGTTCATGCGGAGACATGGGATCGCTCCTTACTGCAGATTCTCGTGCATCGGAACGGACCACGGGAGTTCGATGCGGCGGGTCGCAGCCTCATCGCCAATCGAGACCCAGGCGCACGTTGGCTGGGACCTCACCCCGACGTGGATTATCTCAATTCATCCTCGCCCAATCAATAGGAGCCGATCCCATTCAGCGCGTAGGCCCGGCTGTGCCGGGCAGGGTGGCACGCCCTGAGGGACGAAGGGCGTGGCAGACGAACCGGGCACGGCTGCCCTCCCCAGATAACGGGAACCATTGCCTGCTCCGACCACGCCCATCGCTTCGCTCTGGGCGTGCCACCCTCCGAGACGGCCCAAATTCGCCGCGAAGACGGCCCCCCCGTCCCGTAGCGCCTCGACCGTCGTTTTCTCACCGAGCTTCCGGTGGACCTGCCCGCCGGCGGCGTCACCTGGTTCGTCATCGAGTGACGCCCTGGCGCACGACCGCGTGGGTGGCATGCCGTCACGCGGCGCAGCCGCGGGTCGGCATGCTCGATGTGCGCTGGCTTGCCGAAGAATCCGCCATCTTGGGGGGAACAGGTGAACAGGGGGGGAACATGGGGTCAGGCCGTGATTTGTGATTAGCGATTGTCTGCGGGGCGGAGCGTGCTATCCGGAGACCGTAGTCCAACCGCGTTGTACCCAGTCTTTCGTCGCCTTGTCGTGCGTAGTATGTCGGCTAGTCACAAATCACGGCCTGACCCCACAGGATCCCACCATGTCGGCTTCCGCCGACGGCTGCGGGCTCGATTCAAAGGTCAGCGCCAGAGGGCCTCGATCCGCTGGAGGGTCTGGTTCACCAGGACCTGGCCCCCCTTCGGCCCGACCAGGAACCGCTCGGCGCTGTAGCCGCCCCCACGGATCGCCCGCTCGGTGGGCAGGTACCCGCAGCCCTGGCAGGACAACTGCACCACGAGCGTCAAGAGCGCGGGGCTTCGCGCCTGGATGCGCACCCCGTAGTCAACGTACAGCTCGAACGGATTGGTGGCCAGCGCCACCTCGCCGAGCCGAATCGCGTGCAGCTCGATCGCCTGGATCGGGTCGAGCCGATAGCCGGGGTCCGGCGTCGGGGGCTGGTGCGCGGGCAGGTCGACCCGGGCCACCTCGTGCCTAAACACCAGCGCGGTCTTCGCCGCCGCCTTGGCCGTGGGCAGCACGTCCTCCACGGCCCGGCCGATCCGCCGGGCAAGCTCCTGGCGCCGCGTGAGGCCCTTTCGGGCCTGCATGGCCTCCTCCGCCTGAGAGCGGAACTCGCCGGGCATGAGGATCGGGTCGATGTCTCCCGCCGCACCGCACTGCGGGAAGACGAACAGGTCTTGGGAGAGCTTGCTGCGAAGGAACTCGCGCACGTCGTGCCAGTAATCGGCCGAGACCTCGCTGATGCCGCCGTCGACCTGGGAAGGGCACGCCACGTTGAGCACGATGCCTGTCAGCTTTCCCTCGGCGCTCGAGAAGAAGAGCATCCCGACGCCGTGGTCTTCGTACCCCTCGAAGCCATCGAAGTTCTCGGCGCGGGGGTTGCCGTGCATGACGGTGGGCCCGTCGAGGTAGCGGATCCGCCGATTCTTGCCCACCACGGCGTGGCCGAGCCCCCAGCTCATGGCGCCCGGCTTGCGATCGTTCCACGCCCGGACCGCGGCCTGGGCCACGCGCTCGACGAAGAAATCGCCGTACTGGGCGGCACTCATGACGCCTTCCTGCCCGGCGACGTCGAGCACCCCCTGGAACGGGCCGCCGCGGGGGAAGGTGTCGTCGACGAAGCCGGGGGCCTCGTGGGTGTGCGTGGCGTTGAGAAAGAGCTTGCCGACGTCCAAATCCGGCACCAGCGGCTTGACCCGTTGGCGGATCCGCTCCTGGATCGCCTTCTGCACCCAGAGCACGTCGCAGGAGACCATCAGCGCCTGCTCCTTCTCTGCGTTGGGGCTGCGGGTCTCCAGGGCCAACGCGGTGGCGGTGATCGGGTCGCGCGTGGTCCGGGCGATCCTCCGCGAATACTGCCCGATGAGCGGGGCGGGCTTCGGGGGCGTCACCTCGACCGACGCCCAGCCCACGCTCAGGGGCGCCGGCTGCTGGTCGGCCCAAACGCTGCCGCTGGCCAACACGGCAACAGCCGCCAGGCTCCACCATCCAAGGCTCGTTCTCATGGGGTGCTACTCCTTGCGGGCTTGTTTTCGCGGCTTCTTGGCGGGAGTCTTCTTGGGCTCGGGCGGGCCGGCCTGCTGGCGGAACTGGTCTTCGCACTTCTGCCACAGCGCGGCAAGCTCCTGGACCTTGGCCGGATGCCGCTCGGCCAGGTTGGTCGTCTCCGAGCGGTCGTTGCGCAGGTCGAACAGCTCCCACGGCCCCTCGGCCTTCTCCCCTCCGGCCGAGACCAGCTTCCAGTCGCCCACGCGCACGGCCCGATGGGTCATGTGGTGCCAATACAGGTAGTCGCGGGCGATCTCCACGTCCCCGGCCAGCGCGGGGACGAGGCTCCGGCCGGACACCGGCGGCGGGGTTTGGCCGTTCCACGGGCCCGGCGGCCCGGCGCCGGCCAGCTCGAAAAGCGTCGGCAGGACGTCGACGAAATGCCCGGGCGTGTGCCGGAGCTGGCCGTGCTGGCGGATGCCGGCGGGCCAGTGCACGATCAGCGGCGAGGCGATTCCCCCTTCGTGGACCCACGACTTGTGCAGTCGAAACGGCGTGTTCGAGGCGGTGGACCAGCCCGGGCCGAGGCAGAGATAACTCTTGGCCGAGCCGGGGACGGCCGCCGGGTCGTGCCCGTCGCCGCGGATGATCTGCTCCGCGCTGGCCCCGTTGTCCGACACGAACAGGACCACCGTGTTCTCCAAAACCCCCATGGCCCGGACCTGGTCCAGCACCCGGCCGATCTCCCGATCCATCCGGTCGATCATGGCGGCGTGGACGGCCATCTTGGCGGCCTGGAACTTCTTCTGTGCGTCGGACAGGTCGTTCCACGGGACCGCCCGGCCCGCCTCGCCCGGCCCGATCCGCCGCTTAAGCTCCTCCTCGGCAAGGTTCCAGGAGGGGATGGTCTGGCTTTGGCGCTCGGAGAGGTCGCAGCGGACAATGCCCATCTGGCGCATCCGCTCGAAGCGGCGCTGGCGCACGGCGTCCCAGCCTTCGAGGTACCGGTCGCGGTACCGGGCAACGTCGTCCGGCAGGGCGTGCAGCGGGAAGTGCGGGGAGGTGAACGCCAGGTACAGGAAAAACGGCCGGCGCGCGTGCTTCTCGGCGTGCTCCTTGAGGTAGTCCAGGGCGCAGTCGGCGATGTAGGTGGTCAGGTAGAAGCCGCCCTCGGGCGGGACAGCCGGCAGGGGTCGGTCGTCCTGGGTGTGGGCCTTGGGCGAGAAAAACCGATCGTGATCGTCGATCTTGTAGGAGCGGTCGAACCCGCCGTCAGCCACCACCCGGGGCGCACCCATCAGGTGCCACTTGCCCGACTGGTAGCACCGGTAGCCCAGCGGCTTCAAATAATGGGGCGCCACGCGGGCCCAGGCCGGCAGCCTGCCCTGGGGCGGGTCCATGCGGACCTGCTGGGCGTAGTAGCCGGTCAGCAGGCAGGTCCTCGACGGCCAGCACCGGGCCGTGGAGTAGACCTGGGTGAACCGCAGGCCCCCGGCGGCCAGCCGATCGAGGTTCGGCGTCTCGATCTCCCCGCCGTAGCAGCCGGCGTCGGAGAAGCCCATGTCGTCGGCCACGATCACCAGGAAGTTCGGCTTGGGCGGGGACGGGGGCGGGATCAGGGCGTTGGCCTGGGCTGCAAGCTGCGGATCAAGGGCCGCGGCGGGCCTGAGCAGCAGCAGGCTCAGACAAAAACAGCCGAGGACGATTGACAACCGAGGCGGACGCGCGGTGATCATGGCGATTCTCCGGGGGATGGTTTGCGTGCATCGGATTATAGCCTGGTAGAAGGGGACAGGCACCTCGCCGGGCTCGGAGCGAGTCCCCTTCCGCCTTTTCACCGCCAATCGCCCGGCAGGACGAACCCGGACCAATGAACCGGATGGGCCAGCACCTCCGGTTGCGATTCCCGCTGCGCGGCCGGCCTGCTCGCTCGGCCGGTGGTGACAGGGTTGGATCAACTGCCCTCGTGGGCGCGGAAACGGCGGGAAGTCATCCCGAAGTGGCCTGCCGCGGTGAGCGCGCTTGGGCGACTATGAGGCTGATCTGCCGAGTCTGGAGGTGCGGGAACGCCGCAGGTACTGCACCAGCAATAGGCAGGCAATGAGTAGGGCAACACTGCCGTTGACCAGCCAAATGACACGAGAACTCCTTGGCTCCTCCAGCGCGTGGGGGGGAGGGAATACCTTGCCGTCAACAATCGGAGTTGCCTGGGCAATTGCCTTCTCCAGGAGTGCTTCTCCTTTGGGGACGTAGTAAGCTCTGTTGTTGATCAGGTCATGGACCTCCGTCCCGGGAGGGAATTCGATCTCGAACAAGGAGTCAGGGACGTGGTTCACCACAAGGTTCGAGACGACGACCTTGTGGACGCTGGCGAGCTTGCCGCGAATGCTCTCCGGGTCGACCTGCGTGGTGTAGTCGAGACGGACGCACGATCGGGGGAGCCAGATTCCCTTGTCTGCTTCCACCATGTCCTTACAGACCGCGAGGGAATCGAGGCATCCCGCGTCGTTCGGACCGGTCCTGCCAAAGATGACTCTCCTGCGAACGCAAAACCCGTGTTGATGGTCAATCCAGATCGTATCCCACCCGCCGAACACGACGTGGCAAAGGAAGCCGTCCACCTTCTCGAGTTTGGGAAGGACCCGATACTCGTCGGCGAGCTCGAGGGCCTTTGGAACGTAAAGCCCCGTCTGCTTGCGCTTCTCGGCAGTAGGGCCGACGGGGATCGAGATCAGCTCGAAGTACCAGTCCGCATTGTTCTCCATGCCGTCTCTCCTGCCCGGGTGAATCTGCCCCACTGCGCGGTGCGGCTCATAGCTTCGCGAGTGATCGCCGTTAAACGCGTTGATATAGGTAACAAGGTCCTTCTCTTTTTCCGTTCGCAGCGTCTCATACTTGTTATACTGTTTGGCCGCCTTGAAGGCGAAACTCAAAGTGAAGGACAGGTTCGCCGGGACCAAGCCGCCTTCGCGCTCGCGTCGAAGGTCGGCGGCAGTCTTGAGCTTGCGATCCAAGGTGTAGGTGAAGTCGACCTGCAGGTCGTGGAGCGCCTCCCGCCAGGCAAGTTGCCCGCGGCGAAGCTGCTCCAGCGTCAGAGGGGCGGGTTCCTCGGTGGGCTCCACTTCCTGGAACTCCGAATGGCGAAGGCCCTTGACTATATCCTCGTAGGAACCTCGAGCGCCATCGAGCCCCCCGGGCACGGAGCTCGGAGTGGGGGGCGCGGCGCTCTTGGAAGGGCTCTCTCCAGCCCCAAGCGGGAGGATCAAGCAGAGACAGGCGAGGCCAGAGGTCAGGAGGCCAATGCCTCGAGTGCGGAAGAACATTCCTCGCTCCTTTCGTGTCACCATCATAAGGACGGCGAGCCGTCTGGCGTTCGTGGACTTCCCTGAGTCAACAGCGTAAGAACCCTTGCCGCGTGGGAAAAACCGCAGTAGTTCTGCAGGATCACCTCGGGAGGCTGATGGCTGACTGCGGTGGCCAAGAACCGTGCGGGAGGACCGATCGATTCATCGGGTGGACGCAAGCGTTGCGGCAACAGGTTGATCCACTCCAAGTGGTGTGCGGTGATGTGGACAAGGTGATTTGGCGCGCTGATCGCCAGCAGGCGGTCTGGCGACGGGGCTTGCTCACGAGCCCAGTCGGGATGCCAGCTTCCGTTGGGGAGCTGGGATCGGGCGAGAGCAGCTAAACAACGCTGCAAGTATTCCTCAATATCTCGGCGAAGCCCGCCGCTGAGAACATGGAACCGGTCGTCCACGCGCAGCAAGTAGGCGAGCGAGAACTGCTTGTGCGTGCCGGCGCAGGGCCCCTCGTCCAACGGCTTGGCGAACAACTCCCGCACGATCGAGCCGTACGAAAGGTCCTCGCCGAGTCGGTTCACCCACTTGGATCGGCGGGGAAAATAGGAGGAGTAGGCGACAAGAGACCAACCGCATTCCTGTCCCGGCACACATTGCCGGTAGGACGATTCCAGGAGTTCCGCGACGTTGAGACTGCCCGACGCGGTCTCCAGGGGCTGGTCGAGTGCCACACCCACTTCCGCAAGAGTCGCCAACAACTGATCGACGTGGCACTCCCCCTGCACGCGCTCCTCCTCGAAGGTCCTCCCCGGCTCGGGGCGAACGAGCCGCACCTGCCATCCCCACTCGGACGGGTACAACACGCTGGGCGAATCCGGATACTGGCGTCGAAACTCCGAATGCGAGAAGATCGCCTGCATCTGCTCTTTCATGTCGGACGGGTGCTCCCCGGCGGAAAGCACCGCCTGGAGCCTCCAGCGATGAAAGCGGTTGGCGAGGTGACGAGGCTTGACTTGAAGGACCTTCTGGATTGCCTGCGCGGCTCGCTCCGCGGGCAAGACCCTCTCAGGAAGCCGACCCACCGTCTCCGGACGCCACGGCACCGTTCCCCCGCCACGCTTCTGCGAATCGTGGGCTGGTCGTCCAAGGATAGCCGGAGAGAACATTGCGAGGAGGGCCAACCCCAATGCGCCCACCGCGAGCACAACCCCCCACACCGCGTATCGCGCCCTCGGTCGGATTGCCACGGTTACGTTCCCCTGCGATCAGAAGGCGTCAAGCTAGGTGCCAACTCAAAAGCGATCGAATAGGTCTTTTCGGCACTGCCCCGGGAGACCTTGACGACGAAGTTCCCGCTTCGAGTTCGGTCCGAGGCGGGCAGCGTCCTGGAAACCAGAGACACGGGAATCACGACGTCGCGGACAAAGCATCGGCCCGCAGGCTTGGCAGCCGACACCTCGGCCCGGCCGACCTTGAAGAGACCCTGCAACTCCCGGCTTTGGGCCCCCTCGCAGGTGACTGTTACGCCAAACGGCTCCTCCGCGCGCTCCGAGAAGAACTCGCCACGGATTCTGAGCGGGGCGACAGCATGCTCCTCGGTGACGACCAACTTGCCATCGGGAAGACGGAGGCCGGGCACCGTGGCGCGCACTCGAAAGGTATTCGCCCACTTCTGCCCGACCGCCATGATTGCGACGCTCGTCTGAGAGAACCCCGGCTTCCCTTCCCCCCGCATCTTCATGCGGAGGCGAGCGCTCTCGCCCGGTGCCAGACTCCGCTTGTCCAAAGCGAGGCTGCTGCAGGAGCAAGTGGGCTGGCCCGCATCGAGCTTGACGTCCACAGCCCCCGTGTTCTCGATAACGAATTCGGCCTCGGCGTCTCCGTTCTCCGGAATGGGTCCGACGTCCTCCTCCGTTTTCCACGCCGTAAGGTCGAAACCCCGATTCCGAGGCGGCGGCGCAGGGGTTGAACCGTCGCCCTGACGAGAACAACCCACCTCAAGCACGGAGAACACGAGGAAGGCCAACAACACGTGCAGGCCGGCAGCCGACCTATCGGCCGCCGCCTGCCGGCGAGCCGATACCATCCGCACGGCGACGATGCCAAGGATTGCCAATTGCGTTGCCAGAACCACGTAGCCTGCCGTGGCAATCCAGGACCGCCGAACCGTCCTCGCGTCCTTGGATACGAGGAGACGCCCGCTCCATTGCCGAAAGAAATCTCCCCGGGGAATACGGAGTTTGCCGCCAGCGTAGTTTGCGTCGAGGAAATGGACCCAATGGTCGTCGAGGGCCAACACCACCACGTAGTGTCCCATCGGATCCGCCAGTTCGCCGGGGGGACGGTAATGGGCGATCGCCGGGCAGCGAATCCGCTCGAAATCGGCCTGGGTTGCCGTGATCGCCTCCACGTCCAGGCCCAACTGGCGGCACCCGTCCTTCATCGTCCGCAAGTCGCATCCTCTTCCCTCGACGGGAATCACTCGCGCGACGTCCTCATAGGCAGGGTTCAACCCATTCAATCGAAGCAACAGGTAGCAGCAAGTCACCCCACAACTGGCCGGGGATCGCCAATGCGCAACCTGAGGCTCCGCCTCTGGCTCTGGGGCCTGGACATCTCCCCCCTGAACAACACCCCTGCCCTCCGCTCCCAACAATAGGATAAGAAGGCCCAACAGAAGAGCGAATCTGCCGTACATGCCGAACCCCCATTGTCGACCGGTAGGTGCAACGAGCCGTCTGCCTGGCCTTCCTCCTTCGGAAGCCGGATGGACTGTCCCACCAGCGAGGCTCCCACGACCGTCGTCACCACGACGCAAGCCAAGACAGACGCCACAAGCCTTTTCATCACAGAGTTCCTTTCCAGAGGAGGGCTAAAGAAACCGTAACACATTCCACAAATGCACCTCACGCAAACGGTTCTTCGCATTCCTCCTTTCCGCAAGAGTTGAGACGAACATGTTGGAGTTCCTGGCAACCTTCGCTCGCGCCCGTTGCGCAAGCGGCCCCTACGTGCCGGGATCCGGTCTGGACCGGGGACGCGCCCGCAGGGTCCGGTAAGCCAGCAGTGCCGCCACGGACACCAAGACGATCAAGGTGCCCGTCGCCCACGGATCGATTCCTGCCGACGGAGCCGACGCCGAACCGGCTGCCTCGACGGGCGGCTTTGCCGCGACCGCCGGAGCAGCGCCCGGCGCTTCCGGCGGCGCCACCGCGAAATCCACGCCGTCCATGTCCTCATCCAACCGATCCCAGTGCACTCGGCCGTCCGGTCTGGCTCCCTTCACCTCGGGGAGAGGACGCGGCTTCACCGCTTTGCCGCCCACGAGGACCAGGCTCGTGCCGAGCCAAACGTCTTCGATGCCCTTGGGGATGCCTTCGAAGACAAAACGTCCTTCGGCGTCCGTCGCTGCCACCCGCAGGTTGACGGTCCGAGAACCCTTTTGGACATCCAATCCCACTTGAACACCCGGCAGCGGTTTCTGGTCGAAACCGAGGACCCTCCCCCGGACCCGAACCTGGGGCACGACCCGAAGGGGAAGCTCGACCCGGTCCACGCTACCGTCGAACGTGAGTACCTGAGCGACGATCGCTGGCATGGGCCCAGGCGAGTAGACAAACTCTTCCGTGGGCCAAGGTGCCAGATGGGAGCAGACTGAAACCTCAAACTCCCCCTTCAGCGGTGGGAGCTCGAAAGCTCCGCGCTTGTCCGTCTTTCGGAGCAACAGCATCTTATTGGCGGCCCGCGCGAATCCGCCCGCATCGGTACTCTGGGCCAGGACCCAGTACCCCGCCAAGGCCTGACCGTCGTGGCTCGAGAGCACTCCGGAGACTCGCGTCCCGCGCGTGAGCACGATGTCGGCAAGCTGGGAGTCCTTTTCGCCCGACGACACCACCACGCGCTGGGGGGCCCAAGAGTCGGCGTAAGCGATCAACTCGGCCCGCGTTCCGGAAGGAACGACAACCTCAAAGCGGCCTTCCACGTCCGTGCTCCGCGGCCTGGCGTGCCAATACTCCCCTCGAGGATCGCCCCCCCCGGACACACGTTCGCTCAGCACGTAGACTCTCGCCCCGGCAACCGGCCGAGAATCGGCACCGAGGCACCGTCCCCTCAGACGCGTACCCCGTCCCAGTTTCACTTCGGGGAGGGCCAGTCTCGCCGACCCGGAAGCAGAGAGCGCACCCAAACTCGGACTTTTCCAGGCATCCACCAAGCCCGGGGCCACAATGTCCAGATGGATTTCGTCGCCACCACTTTCCGGATGGCGCATGCCGGTAAGCTCATAGCGCCCCTCCGCATCCGTGGCGGCTTGCCAATTGCGAATCCATTCATAACCCACGCGCGGCGGAGCTACGTAGCGGACCAGATGAGCCTGGACATCCGCCCCGGCCACTGGTCGGCCCTCCTCGTCAACCACGCGACCAACCATAGTGACCTCCCCCGTCATCGCAGACTGGGGAGCAACAACCAACGCGACGATTTCGAGAAGCCAGACTCGCAGACCCACGTGCACACGGCGCGTCGCCTCGCGTCGGCCATGATCTGGCAGAACTGACCCCTTCGCACCTTCACGGAGGAGAAACCGACGGCGGTCGGCCATGTCGAACACCTCCGCACCTCGGGTCCCCCGTCTCCCGAAGAACGCCTCTCCCCGCCCCACCAAGCGCACCAACGAAGACGAATTATGAGGACATGTCGTTCCGATCGTAAGGCTAGTGTCGGAATACCCACCTTCCCGCAAAATTCGCACTGTACGCTTCTTTTAGCAATTGCCGCCGGCCTGCCTGGTTACGCCGAGGTGGGACTCTTGGCTAACCTTGCCGTCCCCCCGCAGTGGGCCCATCCAGGAAGGTAGACAGATATACCAACCCAGGGAGGGTCGAGGATCCGTACGGCCGAAACACGGTCCCGCCCTACTTCCCCTGGAAAAGCGTTGCAAGAACCAGCGTTCCGGCCAGCACGATCCCCAGCGGCACCATCCAGATCTTCTGCCACTGGAACTTCCCGGCCACCGAGCACCGGTCCATCACCGCTCCGGCCAACTGGGTGCCGAGGAACAGCCCGACGCCGGTCGTGGCCGCGAAGATCAGGGCCTGCATCGAGCCGGGGATCTCCGGCCCGACCTTGCCCGCGTACTTCTGGCCGACGATCATGAACAGCACGTAGGCCAGCCCGTGCAGCACCTGCGAACCGACGATCAGCGCCGGCGGCCTGCCCTTGACGTACGCGACGTACAACACGGCCCAGCATGCGGCCCCGGCGGTCAGGGTCCATGGGTAGCCGATCGCGCCAAGCACGGGTCCCAGGACGGCCACCGTGGCAATGGCCTGCGCGGCCTGGGCGATCCCCATCGACGCCGGGACGTTGCGGCTGGAGATGCCGATGTCGGTCATGAACCGCGCGGTGCCGAGGAAGTAAAACTGCATCATCCCGGCGACGACCAGCGAGGTGAGGATGAAGACGAGGAAGTCGGCGTTGGCCAACTTGCCGAAGGCGTCGACGATCGGCACTCCGCCGACCTGGGCGGGCGCCGTCTTGGGGAGCGCCAGGCAGGCGGCGGCCATCAGGAGCGAGAGGACCGCCGCCACGAGCAGGCAGTCGCTCCCGTCGGACTCGGTCTTGCGCAGGTTGCGCCAGCCGGTAAGGAAATACCCCACGAGGGCCCAGGCCACCGGCGCCCAAATGAAGACCTTGCTCTGGGTGGCGTCGTCGGCCACGTGGACGAACAGCACCGAGTTGGCCAGCGGCAAGGTGGCGGCATAACAGAGCGAGTAGAGCATCATCGCCCAGAACATGCCCCGAAAGGTCTGCATTCGCACGGCCACCAGCAGGAGCACCGCCCCGATGAGATGGGCCGCGGCCAGGATCCATTCCGTGTTGACGTACTTGTCGGCCAGTTGGCCGGAGACCAGCGGGGAGACAATGCAGGCGATCGGCAGCGTGGCGTAGACCCAGCCGGTCTGCTTGCCGCTCATCTTCAGCGGCCCCAACAGCCGGGCGGCCAGCACCGGCGCCCAGGCGCCCCACACGGCGTACTCCAGGAACATCACCGCGCTTAACGCCACGTACGTACCGAGCGGAACGCTGATACTGAAATCTAGCACAGCCAACCTCCTCGCCGAAGCGCCTAAGGGAACGGAAAAGGCCGGAATACCCTGCGATCTGAGACCGGGCGCCGCGGTCCGAAGCCCCGGGCGGCCAGCAGCCCCAGGTCCATGCCCAAAGGTAACCGCCGCCCCCCCTTCTGTCAATCACGGCACGTGCCGGATAGGGCCCCTCAGTAGTCCGACACACCTTATTTGTGGGGTGGCACGGGCAGCTTGTCTGCCCGTGTTTCCTGCACTGGCTGACAAGCAGCCAGTGCCACCCAACCCGACACCTTAAGCGTGTCGGACTACTCAGACGCCCTCGTGCATCTGGCGGGCGTGGTAGCTGGAGCGGACCAGCGGGCCGCTGGCCACCGCACGGAAGCCGAGGCGTTGGGCGAGGCGGCCCAGCACGTCGAACTCCTCCGGCGGGACGTAGCGGGCGACCGGCAGGCACTGTGCGGCCGGGCGCAGGTACTGGCCCAGGGTGAGCATCTCGCAGCCGGCGCCGGCCAGGTCGGCCAGCGTGTCGAGCAGCTCCTCGGCCGTCTCCCCGAGCCCCAGCATCAGGCCGCTCTTGGTGCGGACGGCCGGATTGCGCTGCTTGATCCGGCGGAACACCTCGAGGGTCCGGCGGTAGAGCGCCTGCGGGCCGCGCACGCGGCGATACAGGCGCGGCACCGTCTCGGTGTTGTGGTTGTAGACCTCGGGGGCCGCGTCGATCAGCCGGTCCACGGCCTCCGCATGGCCCTGGAAATCGGAGGGGAGCACTTCGATCGACGCCGCACTCGCCCGGCGCACGGCGGCGATCGTCCGGCAAAACTGCTCGGCGCCGCCGTCCGGGAGATCGTCCCGGGTGACGGCCGTAATGACCACGTGGCTCAGTCCGAGCCGGACCGCCGCCTCCGCCACCCGGCGAGGCTCGTCAGGGTCCACCGGACGGGGCCTCCCCTTGGCCACCGCGCAGAACCCGCACCGCCGCGTGCAGACGTCCCCCAGGATCATGAACGTCACCGTCCTGCGATCGTAGCATTCCAGCCGGTTCGGGCACTTCGCGTGCTCGCACACCGTGGCCAGGTCGAGCCCGTCGAGGAGCCGGGCGGTGCGGCGGCCGGCGCTGCCCTTGGGCACGGTCCGCTTGAGCCATCGGGGCAAAGAGCGGGCTAGCTGCTCGGGCATCGGCTTGCAGACAGCCAGGGGTGTCCGGTGTGCAGGTGATAGCGGTCGCAGCCGAACGACTCGGCCAGGTGCCTGACCAGCTCGGCGCGTACCGAGGTCATTCTAACGGGCCGGCCGCGCTCCGCCACCAGGCAGCTCATGCGGGAGTGGTGCTCCGGATCGCTATCGACCAGGCGAAACAGGCCCATGCGCGGGCAGACGTTGACAAACGCCCCGTGGTAGCTGACCCAGTGTCGCACGGCCACGCCCAGGGCCGCCAACTGGCCGGTGCGTCCCCAGAGGCCGTACCGCCCGGCCGCCGCCTGGGTCGAGATGCCCAGCGCGGCCAGGGCGCCGGCAACGCCCGCCTGGATGCGGGCCAGGCAATCCCCCACCGAGAGGTTATGCCAGGCCAGCGAGAGGATGGGATACACCGCGAGCTGTCCGGCGGTATGGACGAGGCAGCCACCCCCCCGGTTGACCCAGCGGACCGGGACCCGCCGGCTGCGGATCAGGCCCGAGTCCATCTGCACCTCGCCCGGAGAGCCGCCTCGCCCGATCGTGATCAGGTCGGGGTGCTCGCAGATCAAGAGCCGGATGGGGCCGTCGGGCTGCTGGCCCAGCTCGTCGACCAGCCGTTGCTGGAGGGCCAGGCATCGCGAGAACTCCACGGGCCCAAGCAAGTGGGCCTGGAGGGCTGGACCCGGGAAACGGGAGTGGGCCGTGGCTCCAATCATCCGAAGCGCTTGAGTTCGACCGCCGGGCAGGGTAAAAGAAGACCAGAGCGCCGTCCCCGCCGTATCGGACAAAGGCGGGATTATGCCAGACTCGGCGGACGCGGGAAAGGGCAGTGCGATAGCTCCAACAGGGGGGGAACGCCACGGGCAAGCATCCGAAGAACCGATCGCCGGACAAGGCCCACGACAACCAGCGGGCCATCAGCCACAACCGCAAGGCAGGGCACGATTTCCTCGTGCTCGACACGCTGGAGTGCGGCATGGTGCTGGTCGGCAGCGAGGTGAAGAGCCTGCGCGCGGGGAAGGTGTCCCTGGAGGAGGCCTACGCCCGGGTGCGGGAGGGCGAGGTGTGGCTGATTGGCTGCGATATCCCGGTGTACGCCCAGGCCAACCGGTTCAATCACCCGCCGCGCCGGCCAAGAAAACTCCTGCTCCATCGGCGGGAGATCAAGCGATTCGCCGACCGGGCACGCGAAAAAGGGCTGACCCTTGTCCCCCTGAAGATGTATTTCAAGGAGGGCCGTGCCAAGCTGCTCTTGGGCCTCTGCCGCGGCAAGCAGTTGCACGACAAGCGCCAGACCATGAAACAGGCCCAGGCGAAGCGCGACATCCAACGGGCCATGCGGCGACGCTAGCCGGTTGTTGGCCTGTCTCACTCTCTGAAAGCCCGACGGCGCTTCACACCCGGCCGCGCTTCTGAGGGGTCCCGGCGCGCGGCGGGAAGAACTCGTCGCGCACCTTCCACACCGCTTCCATGTTGAGCGGCACGCCATCGAAGATGACCTGCCGGCTCTGCTTGTCTTTTCGGGTCTTGAGGTAGCGGGTCAGGTTCATCCAGCGGATGCCGCCTCGGCCGCTCACTTCGTCCGTCTGCCGGATGACCAGATACACGTCCACTGGCTGGCTGACCCAGTATTCGAGATGCCGCTCGTTCTGCACGTCGAAGATTTCCTTCTCGTCCGATTTGCGCAGTCTCAGGTACGAATCGCCGCTCTTGAGCTGCACGTAAATCTTCTTGCCGCTGGGCTTGCCGTCGTTGTGTCTGAACTCCACTTCACCATCGATGCCATAGTCAGCCATCGTCACGGGGCGGAAGACTTGGTTGGCCTCACCGCAGATCGCCATCATGTGGCCGATGAGGATTTGCTCCAGCGCCTGAGTGTCCAGCCCGCGCGTGGCCGTCGCATCCATCGCCAGGATCTTCCGGGCCACCGGATCGCTCTTGAGCCGTTGCTCGATGAAATCCTGGAGCGGCACCCGCTCGTCGCATTCTTGGCAGGTGATGAAGTCCTTTTTCGCTTCGAGCCGCGTCCGCACCGCGTCGAGGTCCTTCACCGGCTTGCCGCACTCCGGGCAAACATATCGCCGGTCCCGCGTCACCTCGCAGGCGTACTTGGCCAGATGGCGATGGACATACTCGATGAAGATCGCCTTGAGCACATCCTCCACCTCTTTGTCGAAGTAGAGGCTGATCGTGGCTTCGCCTTCGCCCTGTTTGTGGGTCAATTTCAGCCCGAGCGTGTATCCCTTGGGCGAGGCGAATTCCGCCGCGTTGCGCCACAACTCCCGGTGCTCGAATTCCTGGCTGTACCACAACCGCACCACCAGCGTGGTCCAGACCGTCTGCCACTCGCCGCTGAAGGTGTAGGAGACGAAAACGTCCGGGTCGCGCGGAATGTCCTTCTCGCGGCGGTATTGCGAGGGAAAGACCAGGTGCCGGCCTTGCGGCGTTTCCTCGGCAATGCAAAGGGAATTGTCGAGGAACGTCTGCACCATCGCCCGCAACAGCAGCTCCTCATCCGGACGATGTTTCAGCCGCTTGACACCGGTGAAATCGAACTTCGGATCATAGACGTCCGCCTCCGGCACGCAGCCGATCTCGTCCTTGTGGGCGCGGGCCGAGCGGATGATCGCCCCGGCGTAGCCGTTTAGGAGTTCGGGCTGCAAGAGCACCAGGTCGCCGAACTTCAGCGGCCGGGCCAGGCCGTGATTGGCCAAGAGCGACACCGCCGTGCGCACGTCGGACTCGCCGAACCGCTCGCCCGGCAGGGCCTGCTCCAGGCGCTGCGCCAGCTCCGCGAACCGCAGCAACCGGATATCGGTCGTGTCGCGCATCTTCAGCAGGGCGCTTTTCAGCTCGGCCAAGAGCCGCGGCGTGGCGGTCCACGGCAGCTTGTCCCAGGGGACGCTCTGGGCGATCAACTGCTTGAGCTTCGACGGCTGGCCCGCGTTGGCCTGGTCCGAGCAGTTCTCGCCCGTCTTGGCGCTGGTGGCCAGCCAGCCGGCGAAGCGGTGCTCCTCGATGAGCCGCTCGATCTTGGCATTGCTGACCTTCATCCCGCCGACGTCGGTTTGCGAGAAGATCAGCAGCCGGGCGGCTTGGCGTTTCGCGCCGTCGTTGCGGGCGGCGGTGTCGAGCGCCTTGAGCCAGTCGCCCGCCTCGGCAAACGGATCGTCCTTCTGCGGATTGACGAGCAGCAGGGCCAGCGCGGTCTCGTCGAGAAACAGCCGGTGGATCAGCCGGTAATCCTCCTGCCCGGCCAGGTCCCAGAGCAGGGCCTCGCGGTCCAGATTGTCCCCCTCTCCCTCTGGGAGAGGGCCGGGGTGAGGGCTTTGCGGCAGCGGCAATGGCAGCGGCCACACGTTCATGCCGTGCGTGCGGTCCCTCACGACGTACTTATCTTCGATCAACCGATGTGCCAGCGACGTCTTGCCCACCGCCCCTTCGCCGAGCAACACGACCTTGGCGTTGACATAGCGCCGGGTCGCTACTTCCGACGGCGCGCGGCGGACCTTGGTGAGGCGATAGACGTAGATCGGGCCTTCGACTGTGCCCACCACGAGCCGCGAACCATCTGGGCTGAAGCCGACGGAAACCGTCGAACCTCCTTCCTCGTTCCGGATCACCTGCAAGCACGCCCCTGATTTCCAATCCCAGACGCGGACCGTCTGGTCCGTAGAACCTGCGGAGGTAACCGTTCACGGCCTGGAGTCATTTTTTCGTCAAAACTGATCTGGACACGGAGGGCGGTGTTGGGCGACAACATGAGGCATGTCGCTTGGAATGACGGAAGAAATCATTGCCCGCCAGCCGCCG